>Ga0310122_10000017_pt1 | contig 143197 bp, 171 predicted proteins | sample CB6_Bottom_1051__FD_203503 | JGI IMG/M metagenome (GOLD analysis project Ga0310122, IMG submission 203503) | Marine microbial communities from Western Arctic Ocean, Canada - CB6_Bottom_1051 | ecosystem: Environmental > Aquatic > Marine > Oceanic | place: Canada: Western Arctic Ocean... | reverse complement strand
CTGGCACCGGTCTTGCCCAGTCCTTATTCGTCTACCTTTTTACAGTAGACAAAAGTTTCTCTAAGAGAAACACTCTGGTTTATTTTATCACTCTTTCGAGCATTGTAAAATTTCCTCAGCTGCTGCACCCCGTAGGACTAGGAATAGTGTCTCAGATTCCTTCTTAGGGCTTCTCCGCTAAGAGCCCTTACTGATCATCGCCTTGTTAGTCTATTACACCAACAACAAGCTAATCAGCCGCAGTCCCATCCTTAGGCTCGAATTTCAAAAATAAAACATTCCAGTATTTATTTTCTATCAAGTATTATTCTCAGTTTCCCGAGGGTATCCTTGACCTAAGGGTAGGTTAACTACGTGTTACTAAGCAGTTCGCCTTCTTTCGAAAAACTTGCATGCCTAATTATAAACCAGATAGCCGCATCCGCCAGCAGGATAAACTGGATTTGGTTGTTATAGATTATTAATGTAATCGGGATGATTATAAAAAATAGTTTCTACAACTAGTCTACTCCAAAACTGCTATTAACAAATAAAAATTTGTTAGAAAAAACGGATAACTACAACTCTACTACATCATACCAAAACTAAGTTGAGGTAATCATCCCAGTTAATATCATTAACATTTTATAAAAAATTATTAATTTGAGCTTTTATAAATGTTTCTGTAATAAATACATCATAAAGGGAAATCTTTATAAACAATCACCCACAAAATTTTTTATGGTTGCAGAAAAATCTAAAGAAAAAAAAACTCTCAAGAGTTTAACAGAACAATTAAAAGAAAGACTAAAAGATGAAGAGTCAGAAATTCAAGAACCAGTTAAACCTGAAGAAGATATTTCTGATAAAGAAATTGAAGAAGCTTCAGAAAAAATAATAAAAAAAGATGTAGAAGAAAAGAAAAGTATCTCTAAAGAAAAAAGTAAGGAAGAAACTTTAATTCCTTTAGAAGACTATATCAAATGTGCCGTTCATTTAGGAACAAAAGTAATAACCCCTCATATGAGAAAATTTGTTTATAAAAGAAGAGCAGATGGACTTGCTGTTATTAACACTATTTTTATCGACGAAAAGTTAAGAGAGGCTATAGATTTTATGGTTAAATATGAAACTGAACATATTTATCTATGTTGCAAAAGAGAAGCAGGTTGGCATGCTACAAAAGAATTTGAACTTGCAACTGGCATAAGGATCTTTACAAAAAAATATTCTCCAGGAATTACAACAAATTTAGAACTTGAAGATTTCTTTGAATCAGAACTTACAATAATTTGTGATCCTTGGATTGACAAAAACGCATTAAATGATACTGCAAAACTGAAAAAACCAATTATCTCTTTATGTGATACTAATAATTATACAATTAATGTTACAAAAATAATTCCTTGCAACAACAAGTCAGCAAAATCAATTGGATGTATTCTTTATATCCTTGCAAGAGAATATTGCAAAGCAAAAGACAAACCATTTACTGCTGAGCTAGAAGATTTTACTGGGAAGTTAGAATAATTATTCCTTCTTCTCAATCCTCATTAATCTTTTCAACTTAACTTCTCTAACTTTTCCATAAATACCCGTCTTAATAAAATCAACATTCCAACCTACGGCAAGATCTCCCATAGTATCATCCATTGTCTCTCCAGACCTATGAGATATAATTGTTTTAATCCTATGCTTATTAGAAATATCAATTACTTCTTTAACTTTCAATAAACTTCCAATCTGATTTGGCTTTACAATAATAGCATTAATTGATTTATTTTTAATAGCTTGTTTTAATCTACTAGGATTAGTAGTTGTAAGATCATCTCCAACAATTAAACATTGTTTTCCAGACTTTTTCAATAATTTTGCAAATCCAGAAAAATCATTTTCATCCAAACCATCTTCAACATATAACAAATTATATTTTTTTATTAATTCATTAATATAATTAACTTGTTCTCCAGGGCTAAACTTCTTCTTAGGATTCTTATAATTATATCCATTTTCATAAAACGATGAACTAGCAACATCCAAACCAATATCAATCTTTTGATTTTTTCTTTTCATAATTTCTCTAACATGCATCATAACATCTAAAACAGCTTCATTACTTTTATCAGTCTCCCAAGCTCCTTCATCGTTCCTCTTTCTAGCTTTCAATATTTTTCTAGCAAGATTATAAGCTATTTTATTTAACTTAACATTTTCAGAAAAACTTTTACCATTTGCAATAAATAAAAACTCTTGGAATTCAGGCTTCTTACCTCCAACTCCAGAACTATGCAACCCTCCTCCAATAGAATTCCCAACAGAACGAATAAGTTTTTTTCTTCCCCCTAATAATCTCCAAAGCTCTTTCCCATTTTCCCTAGCAAGAGCTTTCAAAATACTAGCTTGCAACGCAAACAAACTATTCCCTCCAAGTTTATTTCCAACCAATTTTTCAACTTGCTCCAAATCTTCAAACTTCTTAATATCTAATTTACCAATTGTCTTTAAATTATTAATATACCAAACATCTCCTTTCAAATTTCCTCCATAAGGTCTGACTTCAAACTTGCCAGTTGATTTTCCAGAAGGACTTGAAGTTTTAAAAATTCCTTTGGAAGTTTTAACATAAACTTGAATTGTCCTCTGGCCTCGAGAATCTTTGACAATACGAGCACCCACTTTTTTAATTATCATTTTATAATAAAGGATAAAGTATTTTTAAAACCTTCATAAACTTTTAGTTACGTTTATATAATCTAGATTACTATTTTCAAAAATGAGGAAGATAAGTTTAGGATTATTAGTAGTTTTAATAATTATAGTTAATATATCTTTTGTTGTTGCTTGCTCGTGTGCACCTCTCTCCTCGCCTGAAGAATCACTTGAAAGGTCTACAGCTGTTTTTGCTGGAAAAGTAATAAACATAGATATTCTAGAGGAAACTCAAATTAATAACATTGCTTTTGAAGTTTCAGAATATTGGAAAGGCCCTAGCGATAAAAATTTATTAATAAAACAGCTGTTCATAGTGCTACTTGAGGATATTCTTTTATAGAAGGAGAGGAATACCTTGTTTATGCTTATGGGGATGACAAGTTATCTACAAATCTCTGTACAAGAACAAGACTTCTTTCTGAAGCTCAAGAAGATCTTGAAGTATTGGGAGAGGGAAGATTACCTATTGAAACACCCCCAATTGAACCAACACCAGGTCCTACTCCTCTTAAAGTGAAACCTAATTACACAACAGAAATTTTGATTGCCGTAGGAATATTAATTATAATAATCTTATTAATTAGAAAATTTAAAAAATAATTTATATTTTTAGAAATCCTATCCCAAATATCAAACAATTTTAATTCTAATAAATACCAATTTAGAAATAACTTTTAATTATCCTAATTTAACGTTAACAGCTTTAGGGCCTCGGTCTCCTTCTTCTACATCGAATGTAACCGAATCATCTTCATTAATCTCAACGCCTTCATCTAGACCAGTTGAATGGACGAAATACTCTTTATCATCTTCTCCAGCTACGAATCCAAATCCTTTCTGCACATTAAAAAATTTTACTTTTCCTTTCATTTTTACCTCCTATAATCATTTATTTTAACTTTTAAACCTCTTTAATAACTTCTTCCTCAGTCTCTTCTTCGTCCTCAGGATTAGCCATTTTCATAATTTCACCCTCTTCCATAATCTCTTTAGATTCTTTTTCTTCAATCTTTTCTTTCTTCTCTTCTAATTTTTCAACTTCTTTCTTCTCTTTTTCAGCTTGTTTTTCTAATTTTTCCTTAACTTCCTCATCAGAAAGTTTTTTAATTTCCTTTTCAGATTTTTTAGGTAAAGGCCTTTTAACTGTAATAGGCAAAACATCAGCAGTAAGTTCTTTTTCAGCAATTTTTAGAACATCATAATTTAATTCTTCTTCCTCTTCCTTACTTATCTTAATCAAAATAGGAGCATCCATGGCTAATTGCAAGCTTCTAGCTCCTAAAATTCTTGCAATTTCATATCTCGTATATTTTTCTTCTAGTTTGTTTATCATTTTTTACTTTTTGGCAAATACCTAGCCATTAATTCTAAGTCTCTTACTTTAAAACCTTCAAGTTTTAATGGAAGTTCTTTCTGGCCAATCATACTAACATCTTTTGAATAATTTTCTTCTAAAGTTTCATTTAGTTCTATTACTCCACGAGATCTTAAATATTCATCAGGAGATTCATAACCTAATTTATCAGACATTCTTGTTAAAAGCTCTCTCCCTGCACAAGTGAATTTATCTCCATTAATATATATTCCCAATGCTGAAGAATTTATTCCTAACTTATGAAAAATATCGAGTAGATCAATATATTCGACATTCTCACCTAAACAAGTATCCATTCCAACCTCTCCTTCTAAACCTAAAGAATCTTTAATAATTTCAGTTACTGGAACCCCTTCATATTCAACATTCATTTTAACTACTTAATCTTCTTTTCAATATCAGGAAATAATTTATTATAAACCTTTTCACTCTCTTCAACAATTTTATTTAATTCATCAGCTGTCATTGAAACTAATCCTCCTTTCTGCATTGAGTTAATTATCTTATCTTTTTTAGGCTGGCTAATTGACAATGTCAATCTAGCATCAGCTGCATCTTCTTCATCTCTATTTGGATCAAATAATAAACTATCTCCAATCTTGTAAAAAGTCATTGTTAAAGGAGCATTTTCAGTTAAAGGTAATGGATCTTTACTTAATTCATCATATTTTATAGTTTCTTCTTTTTTATCATAAACAGGAAATTTAGCTAACTTCAAAGCAGTAAAAGCACCTAAGGCACCAGCATCTAATACATTTCCATCATCATTAATGCAATATATATCAATCATAACTGACCAAACTTTCTCACCTTCTTCAATGCATAATTTTTTCCAATCAATAAATCCACTTTCTCTTATTCCTCTATCAATAACTCTTGCAGTTTCAATAGCATCAATTCTAGGAGGACCTAATTCATATCTTTCTCCAGAGGCAGGACTAAACTCCATACTAACCATCATTGTTCCTTCATCTTGATGATCCGGATAAGGTTCTTGAGTTTGCATTTTAACTCCAACTATTACTTCTGTCTTACCAATTTTAACTCTAGCACTTCCTTCAGCTTTATTAGAAATTCCTTTTTCTATAGTAACTTCTCTAAAATCAAATGGTTTTCTGCCATCTAATCTTTTCCCTTCTTTAAGGAGTTCTATTATTTTCTTTTTATTGATATTTGATATTTTCATTTTTTCTTCACTCCTTTACTTTCATTCTCATTAATAATTTCACCTTTCAAAGCTCTAGTTTGAACATCCAAGATTTTTTCACATGCCACTTTAGCAGCTTCAATAGCTTCTTTAAATCTTTTAGTTTGTATCAAACCATCTAATTGTAAATGAACAACTTCATTGTTAGAAGTTATACTAAATGGAATATCCGTACTTCCTTCACCATCTGAATAATCTTCTTCATCTTTTGTTATATCAACAACGATTTTATCATCAATCTTTCCAATAGCAACACTTGAAACCATTTCTTTCATAACAATTCCTGCATGAGCTAAAGCCATTGCAGCTGCATTAATTCCAGCACATCTTGTTCCAGCATCAGCTTGAATTATTAATATTTGAACATCTATTACAGTTCCTGGAAATCTAGAAAGATCAGCGACTGCTGATAAAGCACTTTCAGTAACAAAACCAATTTCTTTGCTTCTTCTGCTTGGTCCAGGCCTAGCTCTATCTGAAACTGAAAAAGGCAGCATATTATACATACATCTTATTATCCCTCTGTCAGCCTTTCTTTTGTTTGCAGGATGTAATTGTCTTGGACCATAAACAGTAGCAATTGCAATAGTTTTTCCAGCCGCAAATAATGCAGATCCCACTGCATTCGGAATAACTCCAACTTCTGCTCTCATTGGTCTTAATTCATCCATCTTCCTTCCATCTGATCTTTTTGTGTATCCCATCTTATCCTATTCGTGCCCCCACATCTTCAGTAATTTTCATTTTTAATAATTCTGATAATCTAGATTTTAACATATCAAAATTTTCAGTACCATAAGCGTTTATTTGTATATTATCTTTTTCACAATCCACAATATGAACACAATTAAGATGATCAGCACTTTCTTTTAGTGTTAACCGTATACTTCTACATTCAGGATTATGATCCACATAACCTAATTCAGCCATATTTAATTCATCTATCGTTATTCTTCCAACTGTTTCATGCAATTCTCTACCTGTTATTGGTAATTCTGGTTCGTAAAATCTAATTGTCATTTTTTCAAAAACCCCTCAATTTTTTCTGTTAATCCATCTGAACTTGATTCTTTCTCAATTAATTTAATAGCAGACTCTGCTTTTTTATCACCTTCTAATTCTCCTTTTATCCAAATAAAGCCATTCTGACCAACAGTTATTTCTGTTCCAGTTTTATCTTTAATTAAATTTATCATACTGCCTTCTTTGCCAATTACTCTAGGAACTTTATGAGAATTTATTCTAATTATCCTTCCATCTTCCAATTTACCTAATCCTCTAGATTTTAAAGTTAGATCAACACTTCCTTTTTTAACACTCCAAATTTTTAGATTTAAAACATCTCCAACTCCTGCAAATTCATCAATATTATTCCTATTAATAAATCTTGGACATTCTGCTAAAGGCAAAAAGGCACCATAGGGTCCTCCAATATCAATTATCCATCCACTAAAAGTTATATCTTCAACTCTACCAATAACTGTATTACCTCTTCTAGGTTCAAAAACTCCGCTTACTGGAATAATTTTTACAACTCTTCCTTTTGTTTCAGCTAATCCATATCTATTGGCAATAACATCATCTCCTTCTTTTCTAGTAAAATCTCCAGGCAAATAGTCATCTCCTGAAACTATTTTTTCTCCAGGTACAACAAGTTTTCTTTCAGATTTTTCAGTTTTTACCTTAGTCTCTACCATTTTAATATAAACCTCTTAATTTCATAATATTTGAAGAATCATATGATAAAGGATTGCTAGATAAAATATCATTTGATAAATATTTATTTACTTCATACCTCTGATGTTGACCAGTACTTCCATCAGGTCCAGATGTTTGATTAACATTATTTTCTAATGGATTTGACTCTTCATCTTTTCCACGTTCTCTCTGTATAGCGTCATAAACTTCCTGTCTATGAATCGGAATTTCTATTGGAGCATCAAATCCTAATCTTACTTTATCTCCCCTAATATCCACTATAGTTATCACAATATTATCTGCTATTATTATTTTTTCATCTCTCTGTCTTGATAATACTAACATTTTTTATCCTGTCCCCCTTATCTCTTCTGTAATCACACTTCCATGAGTCACATTATTTAATTTATCATAAAATTCTAATTGCAATCCAACTGGTATATTTAAAACTATCTCTAAATCTCCATTATCTAACCATTCTTCTTTTTCTTTATAATCCTGAACCAAACCATAAACTTTTCCAGTATGAACAGCAGGAATATTTACTTTAACTTTCTTAGTTTCTATTTTAATTGGGAGAACTTGTTTTAATTTTTCAATAACATCTCCAATTTGTTTCTCAACAGATTGGTTATCAATTCTAATACCAGCTTCTTTAATTGAACTTTCCAGCATATCTGGGGTAAAAGGCCTTTCAGTTCTAGAATCAATAGCATTTCTAACTAAAAAATCAATGACTTGTTTTCTTTTAGCTTCCAAAGATTCATCTCTAAATTCTTGGGTAACTTCAATCTCTCCTTTCTTAACTATTTTTTCAACAACTTTAGAAAACTCTGTTGTACTAAAAGCATTTTCTAATTCTGCACTACTTGCCTTCATCCCTTTTTTTTGATCGGTATAAATTACACTATCTCTTATAATTTCATTAATATCAATATCTTCTCCTTTTCTTAATTTTATTGCATTATCCAAATCAACCATCGTTTCAAAAGTTAATTTACCGCTTCTTAATCTTGCTATAGTATCTGTCATTTTAATCTAATCTTTCTGCCTTGTCTTAATGGTATTTTTCAATTTCCTCTTTCTTTAGTTTTTTTAATTTTCCTTCATTAGTCTTAATAATACCTATATTAAATCTGCCTAAATCAAATTTATCTTCTAAAATTTTTTTAAAAATATCTAGGCCAAGTCTAACGGCCTCTTCTATTGTAATCTCTTTTTTATATTCTTTTCTTAAGATTTCTTTAATCTTATCATCATTCTCTCCAATAACTGTAGCATTATATTCATAATAATTACCAGTTATCTCGCTTGTATAAATCTTAGCTTTTCCATTACTTACACCAGCAATCATTAAAGAAACACCAAAAGGTCTTATCCCAGGATGTTGTGTATATTGTTGTTTTATATCAGCAAGTTCTCTTATAATTGACTCAACATCAATCGGACTATCATATGTAACTCTATGTTGCTGAGCAGTAACTCTTGTATGATTAATTAATAATCTAGCATCACTTAAAATACCAGCAGCACTAGACATTATATGTTCATCAATCTCATATATTTTATCAGAAGATTCAGGAACAATTAATCTGTCTTTTTCACCCCTATCTGCAATAACAACAACACCATCACTACAATTAAATCCAATGCTCGCCGCACCTAATCTAACTGTTTTCTCTGCATATTCAACTTGTAAAATATGCCCATCTGGGGAAAACATAGTAGCACTTCTATCATAACCCATTACTTGGTGCTGCATATCAGGAATTTCCATTGTATTTTTGTAATTTCACTTGTCTCCTGCCAAAGATATAATAAAAGAATTAATTCTTTGGATTAAGACCTTTTCTCTCCTTAAGAGGAAATAGTGACTAAGGGTTTATAAGGTTTTCGGATTATTTTTTCACTTAACCTTACCAACACTTCCACTAACCTTAACAACTTGCAAATCTTTATTACTAGTCAAAAAACTTGTCCTAATTTTGTCTAAACTTCCTCGATTAATTGCCAATACAACCTCTCCCTTCCCAGCCTTAATAAACTGCGGTGAAGCCTCAGCATAACCTAAAACTCCTATAAATTCTAATATAACAAGTTCAATATTTTTCTTATTAGCATCCTTACCTTTTATCAATAAGTATCTTTTCTTCTCTCTATGTGATGGTTTTAAGGGTTTCATTTTCTCCTATCCTTTACATTTTTTTAACCTAATTTATTATTCATAATTAAAACAATAACAAATAAAGCAGATAAAATAACAATTATCCAAAATAAAGATTTATTATCAATTAATTTTTTCCCTTTCTTCTTTTTAGAGATTTCCTTAGCCATAAAAATAACAATGAATTAGCATATAAAAACTTACCCACTTCTTATAATTTCAAGCAACTTATCTCTTTTCTTTTCCATGAGTTCTTTTGTATTTGCTTCTAAGTTTAATCTCAAGAATGGTTCTGTATTTGACATTCTTAGATTAAACCACCAATCATCATAATAAACACTTAAGCCATCAAGATAAAGAATCTCATCAGCATCTTTAAACATATCTTCAATTTCTTTTATCTTAGCTTCTTTATTTTCTACTTTTGAATTTATCTCTCCACTAGAATAATATTTTTTCAACCCAGATACCAGTTCTGATATTTGTTTATTTTTTTCATCCATTAAATTAAGAACCATAACAACAGTTAGAAAGGTGCTTTCTGTAAAAAAATGATCTTTGTAATAAAAATGCCCCGATAACTCTCCAGCAAAACTAGCATTTTCATTCCTCATTTGCTCTTTAATAAAAGTATGCCCAACTCTGCACATTATAGGATTTCCTTGTTTTTCCTTAATATATTCAGGAACAATCTTTGAAGACCTTAAGTCATATAATATATTGGAGCCAGGATTTTCTTTTAAAAATATCTCTGCAATTAAAGCTATTATCAAATCACAATTTATTATTTCTCCTTTTTCATCAACAAAAAAACATCTATCCCCATCCCCATCTAATGCAACACCAAAATTTGCATTTTCTTCTACAACTTTCCTCTGCAAATCCTTCAATGTTTTAAAATCCAAAGGATTTGCTTCATGATTAGGAAAATTAAAATCCACATTGCAATAAAGAGGAATAAATTCAACATTATTTATTTTTTCAAAAATCTTAGGAAAAGTAAAACCCCCCATCCCATTACCCGCATCAACAACAATTTTAAATTTCTTATCTGTTTTCAAGAATTTTAAATTAAAATTAATAAATTCTTCTAAAACATTTCTCATAACTATCCGACCTTTTTCTCTGAAACTACTCTCACTTACTCGACTCTCATTATACAATGTAGTATTACTAAAACCTTCAACCAATTTCTTTATCTCTTTTATTCCAGTATCATAACTTATTGGTTTTGCATTTTCTCTGCACATCTTAAACCCATTATACTGTTTGGGATTATGAGAAGCTGTAATCATTATCCCTGATTCAGCTTTAGAGGCCGCAAAATAAAACATTGGTGTTGAAGCCAAGCCTATATCTATAACATCTGCCCCCTCTTCATTTATCCCTCTAGTCAAAGACTCAAACAAACTTGGAGAACTTAACCTTGCATCTCTACCAACTAAAACCTCTTTAACTCCTAGAAATTTTACAAAAGCCCTGCCAATTTTGTAGGCAATCTCCTCATTTAAATCATCAGGATAAACCCCTCTAATATCATATGCCTTGAATATTTCTGCCATAAACTAAATATTTAAAGAAAAAAGGGTATATAATTATTCTTAATTTACTGATAACTATCAATATGAACAATCTTATTAGTCTTCATAGCCCCATCAATAGCAAGACAGGCAATAACTGAATTAATTGCTTCATGAAATGAGATAGTTGGTGAAGAAATTCCCTTCATCACACGATCCAATTCTTCAATCATAAACGAATCTCCACCACCATGGCTCTCACATACATCTTTATTGAATATAAGTTTTATATGGGAATCATTGATCCCGCTCACCTCAATTTTTCCTGTTAAAACATCTGCCCTTATTGTGCCCTCCGACCCACAAATATACATTCTTCTCTCAGGAATACCCGAACTTAAATTTACATGAAATGTGGCTCTAATGCCATTATCACATTCAAGTATAACCACCTGATTATCAATGATATCTTTTGAAGATGTAAAGGGATTTGGAATAGGCTTTCCTTTAAATGTAAACTCTTCTTTATTATTCATAGTTTCATATAAGTAAGAGTTTTTAGGAATGAAAAAGTTACGGCCGCCGAAACTAGCAACTTTTACCGGACGAGTATTTGCAATCCATGAAAGAAGATCCAAATCATGGCAACATTTTTCAAGCAAAAAGCCTCCAGTGTACCTTACATAACCTCTCCAAGAAGTCATAAAATGCGATCCATGAAAAAAAGGGATTGTTTCGTTAAACTCTAATGAGATGATCTCACCTATCTTTCCAGAATCAACTATCCTCTTAATTTCATTATAATGAGGAGAGTATCTTAAATTATGCCCAACAAATAATTCAATGTCCTTTCCAGTCATAGCGTTCTCTATTTCTTTACACTCCTCAAATTTTATTACCAAAGGCTTTTCACAAAAAATATTCTTATTGTTGGATATAGCAGACATTATATGATCTTTGTGATAAGAATTAATAGATCCTATAAAAATCCAATCAATATTGCCACTTGCTAGCTCTTCATAATCATCATAAACAGTGATATCTCCTCCAAATATCCGTTTAACATTTTCTATGGCTTCACTGTCTGGATCACATATCCCTATAATTTTATGCTCTGGATTAATTTTCAATAGCTCTTTAAGAATAAATATCATTCTAGAACCACATCCAATAACTCCAATATTTATTTTTTTATCCATTATACATTCATAACACAGATTAATATATTCATAAGTATATTAATTATTTAGATTGCACTAATTTCTAGATTGTAACTGGCTGACTCACCATTTCTGGTATGTCTCTATAGAGAGTATACTCATTTATAGCAGAACGATATACATCCATATACTTTCTCATTACAGTATCTATTGAACGATTAGCAACAACATAATTGAATGCACGAAGATTCATTTTATCAACTAAACCGGAATCCATTCTCTTTGCTTTTTGAACAATCTCTGCAAAACGATTAACATCTCTATCCTGTATATCATCAGAAAAAACATCTTGGCTAACATACTCTTGATTAAAAAGAAACCCATTTACGCCATTCTCAATAAAAGAATTAATGCCATCAACATTAGTTCCAATGACAGGAGTGCCGCATGCACATGACTCCAAAATTACCAAGGGAGGTGATCCTCCCTCACGCTTTGAGAACAATGATGAGAAATCCATTGCAGAAAGTGCTTGTCTAACACCTACAGCATCTAAGTCTCCAAGAAATTTAAAATGATCTGCATAACCTGCAGCATGAACCTTTCTTTCTAACTCATCTTTTTTTTGTCCATATCCCACAAGAAGAAAATATGTATCATCTAATTCACCCCTCAAAGAAAGATTTTCAGCTAATCGAAAAAGATAATCTGTCTGCTTAATAGCAGAAAAATTTGACACATGGCCAATTACAAACGCTTCTTCAGGAATTCTTAACTTCTGTCTTAAATTTGTTTTTTCAGGATAAAAAATATCAGTTTCAACAAAGTTTTCTATAACCTTTCCCCTCTTCCTAATCCCAAGACCCCCCATTTCTTGCGGAAATTCAGCTTTTTCTAAAAGACTTTTTCCAACATACGTAACTGCATCGGCATTTTCTAATGCCAATCTCATCATAGGATTAATATCTTCATGATCTCCATAAGTATGGATATCTGTTCCATGACCTGTAACAACATACGGAAAACCTCTTCCTTCAGCCCTAGAGCTTTGCTGCGCAAGGTATGTACTTAATGCAAAAGGAATTGCAAAGTGAGCATGCACAATATCAAGTCCAACATTTTTATGCACTTCATGCAATTTACTAGCTAATAACCAAGTATATGGCTGATCGTCTGCATTTGGAAGATTTGGAAATCCCATTCTGTCAATAGTATGGAGCCTAAGACCCTCACTTTCTAGCTCTGGAGTATTTTCAAAAAAATCATATCCTACAAAATGAGTTTCATGTCCCATTTTGGAAAGATAACTTGCCATTCTTGTAGCAATAGTAGTCACACCACCTGTTTGCGGAGGATATGATGCCAAAAAACCTATTTTCAGTTTTTCATTTCCATTCTTTCCCTTTCCATTTTTTCCATTTGCCATTTTATTCTTTTGCCTCATCTTCTAAAATTATTGGATTTAAAATTTTTTCTTTATTAATAATTAAAAACCATCTCCAAGAAGTCTTCTTCCTATTATGCCAGATTCTGTCAAATTCTTTAAAACCTAACTTATAACCATATCCATTTGAAGGATCGGCAAAAGTTAGTTTTTCCCCATTTTCATCAATTCCAATTAAAATAGAGTAGTGCCCTCTTTTAGATTTTGGATTTAGATAATTAACAATAACAGGATAACCTTTCTTAACATAACTAATAAGTTCGTTAATAGAACCATTACTTTTTGCAAAATAAAAAAAACCAGTTTTTTTAACGGAATCAATCATATTTTTATGACTGGTCCCTCTATTAGGAACAGCATCACATAACTCTATTAGTTCTCTTTCAGAATATTTTTTACCAAGATGTTCAAAAATCATTTTAAGGCATACGGGCCCGCAAGAAGAAAGGCCTTTAGCTTGCTTGTGATATTCCAGCTTTAGTTTCATTTTTAGAATGGTTATCATTTAAATTCAATATTCTTTCAGCATTTCCATGGAGTATTAATTCTTCATCTTCTCTGTTTAATCCAGCTTCCTTTACCTTTAACAAAGCAACTCCCTGGCTGTCATAGGGAACATCACTTCCAAAAATTAAATTTTTGAATCCATATTTTTCAACTGCCTGTTTCCTTTTCATTGTCCCAGAATTCATTGAAGTATCAACATATAAATTAGGATAATTACTAGCTATTTTCATAAGCGGAAAATGGTTCCCAAAAAAATGAGCCATAACAACGTTTAAACTAGGATATTTTTCAGCAACATTTATAACTTTATCTGGATGAGAATTTTCTTCTTTTTCAGCAGAATGAAATAAAACCGGAAGGCCCCTTTCTTGACAGTTTTCATAAACCCAAAAGTATTTTTCATCATCTATATCAAAGTTCTGCCCACGAGAATGTAGCTTCAATCCTTTGAAATCTTTTTCCAGTAATTGTTCTAATTTTTTTCTTGAAATTGTTTTAGGATTAATTCTCAAAAAAGGGATGATCCAATTATATTCTTTAGATTTTTCTAAAATATCTAGAGAATCTTCAATCAATTCTTGATCATCACCATTAAAAGGAAAAGCAACAGATTTATCAATCCCCCATTTATCCATAGAATCTTTTAACTCTTTATAATTTAATCTTTCATATACTTCATCAGAAGAATCTACTCCAAGATGGCAGTGAAAATCAATTATCATTTTTAAGATGCAGAGAATACTCTATTATAATTTAATTTTTTAGTAGATTCTTTAATTTCATTAACTAAATAATTAACAGCACTATCTTCCTTACTTTTTCCGTGAAGATTTCTGTTTAATTCGTCAGTATAATATAACAATCCAGGACTAACAGCATTTATTTCTCCTAGATATACTTCACTAGGACTATTTTTAATTAAATCAACTCCTGCCCAATAAACTCCTTTTTCTTTTAATAATGGAAGTACTTTCTCTAAAATATCAAATTCAGAATCTGTTATATCTGTTATATTCGTTTTTAATTTAGAACCACCTTGACCACCATTTGATATAAAACCTCCTCTTTCAGGCATTCTTAATAAAGCACCTATTGGTTCCCCATTAACAACATGAATTCTTTTATCTCCATATTGAGTAACATTTCTAATAAACTCTTGAAGAACAATCTCTTGTCCATTTAATAATTCATCAGCTTTTCTAATTAAATCTCTATAATTGTGGTCCAGAGAAATTTTCCCAATATTTTTCCCACCAAAACTACGAGCAGGTTTGTAAACAACTTCTTTTTGACCATTTCTTCTTAAATCATACATAAACCAGCCTAATTCTTCAGGATCATCACTTACAATTGTCCTTGGAATAATTTCAGGATGGCTATTTGCAATATCCTCTAAATATCTCTTATCTGAAAAATACCTTTGAGATTCTGGAGGATTAATAAATAATCTTGTACCATCATCGTATCTTTCTAATTCATCAAAAAAATCTTCATTTATTGGGGGATTAAATCTAGGAATAACAACATCAGCATGCTCGGCAAGTTCAGCATCAGCCCTAGTAGAGACACTAACTTCAAAATAAGGATCATTATCTAAATTAGAATATAAATAATTAGTAGAATCCCCAGGATCTTTTAATAACTTTTCATCAATATAAATTAAAACTTTTGCTTTTACATCCAAATTTTTATAAAAATTATCAAATTGTTCTCCAGAATATCTTGGAATAATAGCTAGTGCAGAACTATTGGTATTTCCATTTTCTATTTCATATTTTTCACTTTTTACAATCATTTTCAACATATTTGTTCTTATTTATTAATTACAACACGTAAAAATACTACTTAAAAAATGCTATTTGTTTTTTTGTATAAATGGAAAGATTTATAAAGAAAAGGGAATTTTCTACAAAATATGAGAACAAAAATTAAGAAATTACTATTTGAATATTCGATAAACTCAAGAATAACTACAAAAGAATTAGGCAAAAAAATAGGATCTAGTCAACAATCAGCTTCTTACCTACTAAATAGCTTAAAAAAGAAGAAATTAATAGAGGGAAATATTACAATTGTCGACGCTATTAAGCTTGGATTTATAAATGTTCTAGTTGGTTTTAATTTCTTAAATCCAGCAGTGAAAAAAGAGATTATCGATGAATTAAAAGAAAATCCTTCAATTACTTCAATCGAAGAAGGAAAAGAAGGAATTGATATTTTAGTAGAATATACCACTCAAAATCTTTCAGCATTTAATAAAATACATTCAGAATTAATTTACAAATTTTATAAAAAATTAAGAACAGTTTTTGTCTATCCTATGATAGTAAACCACGAATATCATAAAAATTATTTATCAAGAAAATTTTATGATTCTGATATAATTTTATTTGGAGACAGAATCTTGAGAGAGTTATCAGAAAATGAACTAAAGGTTTTAGAAGAATTAGTTAGGCAACCAGATAAAAAACTTATTGATATCTCAGAATCTCTAGAAATTCCAGTTAAAACTATTGTCAGATTAAAGAGAGCATTAGAAAGAAAATACATCATAAAAGGATACTCTACAATTTTAAATAACACTAAATTAGAGATCAATAGGGAAATAATTTTCTTTAAATTTTCAAGTGAAGGTATTAGGCAAATTGATAAATTTTCTGAATTTGCAAGAAATAATAAAAATATTATTAAATTTATGAAAATAATAGGAGAATATCATCTTGTTATTTTTGTTGAATCTATCAAGTATATAGAGATAATAAAAGACATAAGATCTAATTTTCCGATTGAAAATTATCTTATTGTTAAAAGTGAAAAAATTCATAAAAAAAGGTATTTACCAGATAGAGAATAAACACCAACATATTTAAACCAAATTAAACTTTTAAATAAAAAGAGATGAAAGGAAAAAAATGAAGAAAAATCCAATAAGAATAATTCCAATAGGTGGTTTTAATGAAGTAGGCAAGAATATGACTGCTGTGGATTTAGGAGAAGATGTAATTATTTTTGATGGAGGATTTTTTTTACCCCCAATAGTGGAATTAGAAGAATCAGAAAAAGTTTATACAGAAAAAAGATTAAGGGCTATTGGTGCAATTCCAGACGATTTAATCTTAGATAAATTAGGATTAAGAAACAAAGTTCGTGCCATCATACCAAGCCATGCCCATTTAGATCATATTGGAGCCCTACCTTTTTTAGCCCATAGATATAATGCAGATATAATTGCAACCCCATTTACAATAGAAGTTCTTAAAACTTTATTAAAAGATGAAAAAATTTATTTAAAAAATAAGCTTAAAGTTGTTCAGCCAAATTCTTTTTGTTATGTTCAGGGCAAAAACAAAAAATATAGAGTTGATTTTATAAATATAACCCATTCTACTATCCAAACTTCATTAATAGCATTGCATACAGGCCAGGGAATTGTACTTTATACTAACGATTTTAAATTAGACAATAATCCTATTTTAGGAAAGAAACCTAATTACGAAAAAATCAAGGAAATATCAAAAGAAGGTGTTAAAGTTCTTATTTGTGATTCATTATATTCAGGAGATGAGAGAAAAACAGCAAGTGAAAAAGTGGCAAGAGCAATGTTAGAAGATGTTCTTTTAACAATAGACAATAGAAATAGTGGAATGATTGTAACAACTTTTTCTTCACATATAGCAAGATTAAAGTCAATAACAGATTTTGGAAAAAAACTTAATAGAAAAATGGTTTTTCTGGGCAGAAGCTTAAATAAATATGTTACTGCAGCTTCTAAGGTTAATTTATGTCCCTTTAGAAAAGATATAGAAATTGCTACCTTCAGGAATCAGTTAGAACGAGCCTTAAGAAAAATAGGCAAAAATAAAAGTGAATATATGATTGTATGCACTGGCCATCAAGGAGAACCAGGTAGTATTTTAGATAGATTATCAAGAGGTAAACTACCTTATAAATTTGAAAGATCAGATAATGTAATATTTTCTTCATCAATTATTCCAGTTCCTGTTAATATAAGAAATAGAGAAGATTTAGACAATAGATTAAAAAAAAGAGGAGTTAGAATATTTAGCAATCTTCACGTAAGCGGTCATGCTGGTAGAGAAGATTTAAGGGATTTTATTAATATGGTAAACCCTGAACATATTATTCCTGCTCATGGGGGACATGATAAAACTAGGCCTTTAATTGAGTTAGGAAAGGAACTTGGATATAAATCTAGATATTTACATTTAACGAGTAATGGAAAAAGATTAGTTTTTGAGTAAAGCTAATAAATATTAAAAACTATAAAATAACAAAGATGGAGGAAAAGAACTTAGATAAGATGAAACTTAGGAAGGTTGCATCTAGGAAAACTTCAAACTTCTATGAAGTTGAAGTTCCAAAAAATCTAAAAGGTTTTTTAGGACCTAGGTTTCCTGGATATGGTAAATGAAGACATTGTAACTGCCCTAAAAAATGCAGTTAATAAAGGGGAGCCTTTACAAGTAGCAATACAAGTAATGATTAATTCAGGTTATGATCCAAATGAAGTTCAGGAAGCTTCAAGATTTGTTGGACAAGGAGTCACTCCTGCTTTACAACCTAAGCCCGAAGAACAATTAGCACAAATTCCCCAACCACCTACACAATTTCCTGCTCCACCTCCATCTCCACAACCAATAACCCCTCAAGCAGAACAATCATTTCAGCCACAACAACCTCCAGTTCCATCAATCCAACAGCCAGAACAATTACCACCACAACCTACAGAAACTATTCAAACTCAACCAATTGGACAATCACAACAACCTACAGAAACTATTCAAACTCAACCAGAAACTATTCAAACAACTCCACAACAACCAACTCAATCAACTGAACAAATTTCACAACTTCAAGGAGCAGAACAACAAACTCAACAAACTGAACAACCAAAAACCAAAAAGGCACATACTAAAGAAATAATTTTAGTTATAATATTAATTGTATTATTAGGAATCTTAACAGCAACAATATTTTTTAAAGATAAAATTTTAGGACTTTTTTCTTAGGATTAAGTTTAAAAACGACTAAAAACAACTAATATCATAATTATTTAAGCCGCCATCGCATAGTGGTATTGCAACTGGCTTGAGACCAGTGCCCTTTGGGCTCCTCGGTTCGATTCCGAGTGGCGGCGTTTTAACATATCGCTACGTGATATGTTTATCCTTCTAGGAATCGAAGGGATTGTCGGTTTGATTCACTTCAACTTCTTGGAAGTTGAAGGATCCAAGAATTCTGAAAGAATTGTTGAGAGCGAGTGGCGGCGTTTTTCCATTTCCTTTTTAAACTCTTAGCAAGCTTTTTAAATGTTCAAATACCTTATTATTAATGGAAGTGATCGAACCAGATTCAGATGAATTGGTAGAAGAGGATGAGGATTCTGAATAAGTATTTTTTATTGCCATTATTTTTATAAAATAGTTATTTCTCAAATTAATTATAATAGGAATTAAAACGAGGATGAAATTTGCACATATTACTGATTGTCATTTAGGAGGTTGGAGACAGCCTGAATTACAGCAATTAAATACAGAATATTTTAGAAAAGCAATAGATGGATGTATTGAGGAACAAGTTGAATTCATACTTTTTACAGGAGATTTATTTGATTCCGCTTTTCCTCCAATTGAAACTCTAAAAGAAACTTTTGCAGAATTTAAAAAGGTTAAAGATGCAGGAATAAAATCTTATCTGATAGCTGGAAGCCATGATTATTCTGTTTCAGGAAAAACTTTTCTAGATGTTTTAGAAAAAGCAGGTTTTTGCGAGATATGCAAGTATGAAGAAACAGAACAGGCTGTTATTCTAAAACCATCAAAACACGAATCAATTCACATTTATGGTTATCCAGGAAAAAAATCAGGATTAGAAATTTCAAGTTTAAAAAAACTAAAAATATTAGAACCTTATGAAAATAATTTCAGAATTTTAATGCTTCATACAACAATAACTGAAGTAATTGGAAATTTACCAATGGACTCAATTCCCTTATCAGAACTGCCAAAAGCAGATTATTATGCATTAGGACATATTCATATAGATTTTGAACATGAACATAACGGGAAACCAGTTATTTATGGAGGACCAACCTTCCCAAATAATTTCAAAGAATTAGAGGATTTAAGAGGAGGTTGTTTTTACATTATTGAAGTAAATGGATTTACAAAAGTAACAAAAAAAGAAATTAAACTAAAAGAAATTGAATATATCAATCTTGAAATAGATGACACTCTAATCGCTACTAGAAAAATTATAAACGAACTAGAAAAGAAAGAGCTTAAGAACAAAATAGTATTATTAAGGCTCTATGGAACCTTGGAAAAAGGAAAGCAATCTGACATTAATTATCAGGAAATTCAAGATTATCTAGAAAAACAACAAGTTTATTCATTCTTAAAAAATACTTCCAAACTTGTACAAGCTAAAACAGAAGAAATGCAGTTAGACCTCGAGTCAAAAGATGTAGAAAAAGTCGAAGAAGTTATAATAAAGAAGTACGAAAAAGAAAATCCTTCTGATTTTAACAAGCTTATCTTTCAGTTAATGGACGCATTAAGTGCAGAAAAACAAGAAGCCGAAACAAATACAACTTTTGAGAAGAGATTGTTTGGAGAATTAAGTAAAACACTTGGAGTTGAACTTGATTGAAAGTCAGACTTCTAGGCTCAACACCTTACTAACTCCCTCTTGCATACTCACCCCATACAAAATATTAGATGACTCGCTAATAATAGAATCATTATGAGTAATAATCAAATACTGTCCATTTTTCATATGTTTTTTTAGTAAGTAAGCTAACTTTTCACTATTACGTCTATCAAGAGCAGCATCAATTTCATCAAAAATATAAAAATGATATGGACTTAATTCTTGGATTGCAAAAATCAACGACAAAGCAACTAAAGTCTGTTCTCCTCCTGAAAGAGAGGTAACATCAAAATACTTGCCCTTCCCAACTTTAACTAAAATATCTAATCCTGCATTAAAAATCTCTTTTTTATCTTGTGGCTCAATACTTACAATCCCCTTATTACTTAATCTAGAAAAGTTCTCAGAAAATAATTTATTAATATAGTTTAAAGTTTCTAAAAAGGTTTTCTTCTTTTTTCTATCAATCTGCTCAATTACTTTAAGAATTTCATTTTTCTCTTCTTCCAATTGTTCAACTTTTTCTTTTATTTTGTCATACTCTTCTTTAATATCATCATAAACTTCCAAGGCTCTAAGATTAACGTTACCAATCCTAGCTAAAATCATCTCAGAATTTTCGAGCCGATGCCTAAGCTTGTCTACGGGCAAGTTAATAAATTCAACTCCAGAAAATTCAGAAAGCTCTTCTTTCAGACTATCCATTCTAGCATTAATTCGAGCTTTTTCAATATTAAGATTGTTAACAACATGTTCTTCATTTCTCTTCTCATTTTGATTTTTAAGCAAATTTGACTCAAATAATCTAACTTTATCTTGAAATTTATTTTTTTCTTCAAACATTTTTTGATATTTTCTTTTTAAAATCTCAGATTGCTCTTCTTTTTCTTCAACAATATTTTCTTTTTCCTCCAAATCATCCTTTAATTCACCCAATTCTTCACTTATTTCTTCTTTATCTCTAATAATTTGTTTAATGGCTAGTTTAATCCTTTCCAATTCTCTTTGTCTGCTTGTTATTTCAACTCCTAAATTCCTTTCCTCACTTCTTTCTAATTCATTAACTTCCAATCTAAGAGTTTCATACTGCTCTTCACTCATCTTACCAACTGAAATTTTCTTCTCAAGATTTTTCTTCTTTTCATCCAAACCCTCTACTTCTCCTTCAAAAATTTTAATCTGATTATTATTTCTTCTTAACTGCTGTTTTTTATCATTAATAGTCTGAATTTTAATACTTGCTATCTCTCTAATACCAATCTCAGACTGCTGACTAGAGATTCTCTTCCTTAATTTTTCTATATCTAATTTTATATTAATAATATCATTCTCAGTTTCTTCAATTAATTTCTTTGATTTATTGATACTGTTATCCGCATGATCTATTACATGTTTAATATGCTCTTTAGTTATTTTTGTATTGCATAAAGGACAAATATCTAACTTGCCAACTTGCTCTTTTAACTTCCCAGATTCCTCAATCTTTCCTAATTCAACAGCCGAAATCTTTTCTTTTTCTAATAACGATTTTTCTCTATTATCTAACTTTTTCTTATTAGCTTCCAAATTATTCTTCAGCTTATTAATCTCTACTTGATGATCATCTAAACTACCTTCTATCTCAATCTGCTCTTCTAAATCTTCAATTTGTCCTAACACTATATTACCTTCACCTTTCAAATTACTAGCTTGATTTTTCTTATCTTCTAACTGGCTATTAACAGAAGATAAATTAGACTTCAATAAATAATATTTCCTCTTAGATTCTTCAGATTCATCTAATTGATTTTTCTTTTTTTCTAACTCTTGTTTTTTATTCTTTCCTTTCTCTTTAGTCATATTTTTAATTTCTTCTTCAGTTGTTTTTACAGAATTTTCCAGACTTTGCCCCCTTCTATTTAATTCTAATAATTGATTTTCAAAATTTTCTTTCCTAGCTGTCCATCCAGCAATCTCCTGCATTAAATCTGATATTTCAGCAACTAAACTATCTTGTTCAACACCAGCAGATTTCTGAACCTTTTTATTTATATCATCAATCTTATTGTTCAAACTATTAATTTCCTCTTGGGTCTTATTAATTATATTATCTACCTTCTCAACTTCTTTATTCTTATCCCCAACATTCCTCAAAATCTCTTTCAATTCTTTATTTCTATCTTGTAAATTTCTATTAATAATACTTGCTTTACATCTCTTAACAGTTTCTTCTAATTTTTTAAAACGCAAAGCCTGCTCTCTTTCATTCTCAAGATTCCGTAGATAATTAGTCCTTTCTCTCAATATTGCATTTACTTGTTTTATTTTTTCATCTGTTTTATCTAACTCTTTTAAAGATTTTCCTTTTCTCATTTCATAAACAGAAATTCCAGAAACTTCTTCGAAAACTTTCCTTCTATCATCTGCAGGCATTTTAACAAACTTTTCTATCTCACCTTGCAAAACTATATTAAATCCATGAGGATCTATTCCTGCTTGACTTAATAATTCTAAAACTCCTTGCCTTGTCTTTGTTTCTCCATTTATTTTATAAACTCCTTGACCATTTTTCCTTACCTCTCTTCTAATCTTTATTTCTTTTTCATCAAGAGCAAAAGTCCCTTTTTCATTATCAAAAGTTATTTCAACATATGCTTGAGTACTTGGCTTAAAATGTTTATTTCCAGAAAAAATAAGGTGAGCAGCTTTCGCAGCCCTAATTGATTTTATAGACAACCTTCCTAACACAAAGCAGAGTGCATCTGTAATATTACTCTTTCCACTACCATTTGGTCCAACAACAACTACAGTATGTCTATCAAAATGTAAAGTTGTCTCTCTTGCAAAACTCTTAAACCCCTTCATTACCAGTTTTTTAATATAAGTCATTTTATTATATTGATTAACTTAGAAAGAAAATCATATTTTTAAACTTGTTTAATATTAATTAATACAATCAAAACCCATCCAAACTCTTCTGATCTTTCATCTTCTTCTGATTTTTAAAAGTTGCCCAAGTCTTTCTAAAAATTTCAGGATGTTTTTCCCAGTTTTCTTTAATAAACTGCTGGGTTACAGGATTCGCAGGATAACCTGGCCCTGTCTTACCATATTTTTCTTTAATCTCATCCATTGCCTCTTCTCTTCTAACTTTGGCCAGAATTGAAGCAGCAGAACAAGTTGGATATTTCATATCTGCTTTATGCTCAACAACCAATTCAACATCTTTATCTTCCAACAAATTCCTTAAATAGCTCTCAAATGCAGAACAATTCGGTGAAGGACAATCTATAATAGCTCTATCGGGATTTAATTCATTGATAATATCAGCATATTTATGGGCTTCAAGCCAGTTTAAATTTAAATCAGGAGAATTCAAAGCAGCATCAATTTCTTGAGGATTTACTTCAATTATAACATATTTTGAATTCTTTTTAATCTTTTTGTCTAACTTAATCCTTACATCATGCTTTAACAACTTAGAATCTTTAACACCATCTATATTTGATGCTTCAACATTAGATGTTGAACTTCCTTTCACTTCAATCATCACTCCAGCAACAATCAAAGGACCGATTACAGGCCCTCTTCCAGCCTCATCAATTCCAAGGATTTTCATGATTTTTTGTAGACAGTTAACTTTATAAGGCTTATTAAAGTCATTTTTTCAGAGCGGGATGGAGAAGTCTGGAGTTCTCGTCGGGCCCATAACCCGAAGGTCGGTGGTTCAAATCCACCTCCCGCTATTTCTAAACAAAATTTAAATACACATAATCTCTTAATCTATTATAAAAAAGAGGAGAGAATGCCACACCACAGACCGCATGTACCAGGATTTTTAATATCATACTTCAGAGATAGAGAATTAAATGAACTCTATTTGTCTATAGCCTTAAAGACACTAGCTCAATCATTAATTGTAATATTTGTACCAATTTACTTCATAACTTTAGGTTATACTCTATTTGACATATCATTCTTTTACTTAATTTATTTTATTACGGTTGGTTTAGTTGTACCTATTGGAATGGTCCTTAACTCCAAAATAGGAATTAAAAAGACTTTAGCTTTAGGAACATTTATTTTAATCTTTTATTATTACCTCTTAGGGTTCTTAGATCAAGGATTTTCTTATAAATTAATAGCATTAGTTGCAGGTGTTAGCAGTGCAATTTATTTTGCTGCGTTTCATATAGATTTTGCAAAAGCGGCAAATAAGGGCACAGAAGGAAAAGAACTAAGTATGCTAAGAATAATTATTATTATTGTAGGAGTTTTAGGTCCAGTAACTGGTTCATTGTTAATCTCTAATTTTTCTTTTAATATTATATTTAAAATAGTTTCAGGAATCTTATTTCTTTCAATAATGCCTTTATTTTACACAAAAGACATTAAGGCACCATATAAGGGATTCTCTTTAAAAAAAATTATAAAAGCAGATACAAGAGGGAAAGCAATGGCTTACAACGCCAGTTCCATAATAGGTATTGTTGGAATGTACTTCTGGCCGTTATTTATTTATTTAACCCTAAAAAGTGTAGTTTCATTAGGAGTTATAATCTCTCTTAGCTCATTAATTACAATTTTTATAATAGCTTATATTGGAAGATTAACAGACAGGGATAAAAATAACGTGTTTAAATTAGGAGTCATGTTATATGCTCCTTCTTGGCTAATGAGAATTTTCTTATTAACTCCTATGGGAATTTTCTTTGTTAATTTTTATGCTACGATAACTGGTTCTCTAATAGATTTACCCTTCTACAAGATGGTTTATGCAAAAGCAAAAAGATCCAAGAATATGGCAAATTACTTTTTATTTAGAGAATATAATTTGATGACTGGAAGAATATTTATCCTTGGACTTTCCATGATAACTGTAAGTGTTTTCACACTATCTATGATTCAAAACATTATAATATTATTTATCATAACTTTTTTCTCTGTATTTTTATATTTAGCTGTTTTGAAAAATAAGTGGAGATGAGGGGATGATTAGGTTTAAATACCTCTAAAATATTATTTTTTTATGCCGGCATCGCATAGTGGTATTGCATATGGTTGCTAACCATAGTCCTTCGGGACCCCGAGGTTCGATTCCTCGTGCCGGCGTATTTAAGAATCAAATATAGTTTTCATTCTAAATGCCGGTATCGCATAGTGGTATTGCACACGATTGGAAATCGTGGTCCTTTGGACTCCCAGGTTCGATTCCTGGTATCGGCGTTTTTCTTATAGAAAAACGACTGACCAGAAAATTTTTAATTTTCTGTATCGGAGTATAATTTTTAAACTTATCTTTCCATATTATTAAATGAACCAAAAACTAGCTATCAACCAACTCAAAAAAATCAACAAACTAAAAGGAGATATGCGATTGGCTGCAGAAAATTGGCCTACGGACTTCCAAACATTAATCTCAACTATCCTATCAGCAAGAAGCCTAGATGAAACAACCATAAGAGTTTGTAAAGTCCTTTTTAAAAAATATCCAAATGCAAACTTGCTGTCCAAAGCAAAAACAAGCGATATTCAAAAAATTATAAGACCAATCAACTTCTACAGGAATAAAACTAAAAGTATCACTAATTGTGCAAAGGATTTAGTTGAAGATTATAATGGAAAAGTTCCTAAAGATTATGAAGAACTTTTAAAACTTCCTGGAGTAGGAGGTAAGACTGCAAATATAGTTTTATCTGAACAAGGAAAAGATGCAATCGGTGTGGATACCCATGTATTCTACTGCTCTAGATATTTAGGATGGTCAAAAAGCAGCAAGCCAGAAGGAGTTGAAGAAGATTTAAAGAAATTATTTCCAAAAAGATATTGGAAAAAACTAAATCCAACTTTAGTTAGGTTCGGAAAGAAATATACTTCAAGGAAAGAGAAAGATAAATTACTAGATGAGATTAAGAAGAATTAATAATATTATTAACTCATAAATATGTTGAGAGAATAGTAAGTGTGATAAGAGAAATGAGAGAGCAGGTTGATAGCACATTAAGTTACCAAGAAAATTTAAAAAAAAAAGGGCAAAAAACCGAAGTTCAATACCCTTATCCAACCGAAGTCAGACAAACATACTAGATTTTTATAGTATATAAGTCTTATCGACTACTTTTTAGGGAAAACAAATACTATTTCTCCACCTTACCACTTCTTTCATACTTCAAACCAAGTTTATCCAAAACATCTAAAATCTTTTGCCTATCCTCACTCTTCCCACAACTTTTCCAATCAATTAAAGCAATCCTCACCTGCTCACTAGTCTTCTCCTCGGCCTCTTTAATCATAGTCTCGGTAACTAGAAAGCTGTAGTTAGGAATTACATGTGAGATTGCATATTTACTATTGAGTTGAATATCATTAAAATTCAAACAATAATGCCCTCCTCCAATTGCAATACAAGGAATCCAATCTCCTGATTTAAAATCCTGCAAACTTAATATAGTTCTTGCTATTACCATAGCAGCCTTCTCATCTTTCCATTCATTTTCTAAACTTCCAAGTTCAATGAAACAACTTGGAATCTCAAGCAAAGGACCATGATGAGTTGCTTCCATACTTACTTTATATTTCTCAGAAACCTCTTTGTCCTTCTTAGCATTCTCATTCAACTTTTTGAACAAATATTTTAAAACAAACGCCGAAGTTAGACAAACTTTACCTTCCTTACCTCCTAAATCAGCACCCCTCCAATTCCCAGAAACATGCAAGCACAACGAAGGATCTCCTTTCTTGCTTCTATGGGTGCTTGCAAAAAACAAAAAATCAACCTCTCTCAACTCAGGATAATTCTTAACATTAATATCTTCAGAATAAATTGTTTCTTTCTTTAATTCTATTATTGGAATTTGAGGCGAGAAGGCTAGCTCTCTAAATCTATCAGCAATATTCTTCCCAGCTATATTATCCTTACAATATGCAATAGCAAATCTCATCTTTTTATTTCCTTACCTCCAACAATCAATGTAGAAGGCTTTCCACTTAACTTACCCTCATCTATAATAACATCTACTTGATTCTTAATATCTTTTGAAATTTCAGAAATCTTTTTAGCAGGTTTCTCTCCTGATAAGTTAACAGAAGTTGTGACAAAAGGAACCCCACTTAGTCTAACTACATCACAAAAATCCGAAGAAGGAATTCTTACACCTAAACTATCTCCAGAACTAACATGATCTAAAAACTTTTTATTTTTCTTCTTCAAAATAACAGTATAAGGCCCAGGAAAATACTTATCTAAAACAATATCAACAACACAATATTTCCCAATCCAATCTATAGATGGTGTAATAACTGAAAGAGGTTTATTTTTATCTCTTTTCTTAATTTCCTTAATCCTAGCAACAGCTTCTTCATCCAAAGCATTACACCCTAAGCCATAAACAGTATCGGTCGGATAAATAAATATCTTGCCTGCCAAAACCTGTTGTTTTAAATCACTCATTAACTTTAAAAAACATTCTAACTTAAATAAATTATGCTATCAACAACATCAAATCTATTATATGCTTTATTGCTGTTAGCTGGTTTTCCAACAGCTTGGATACTTGCAAAACTATGTAATGATGAAATTAAAGCTTGGAAAAAAAGATTCATTATTATGGCTATATCATCTTTAATAATAGCAATTATAATATTTTTCACAAATTTTGAATACAAACTTCCAGTAATTATGACTTTATTTTTTGCTATAATAACATTATTAACTATTATCTGGAAAACTCATTAATCTTAATTCAATAGTTATTTAAATAAAAAAATCTTCTCCCTATTAGAAACAAAAAGAGGTATAGAATGGCAACTTTAGGAACTAAGGGAATTCGTAATTTGCATAAGTGGAAAAAGCGTAAAAAACCAAATAAATTTAAGAAATTAGTAGATTTTATAGCATATTTTGTAGCTATTTTAGGCCCACTAATTGCAATCCCTCAGTTATGGAAAATATGGTCTTTTCAAGATGCAACAGGAGTATCTATCTTAACTTGGACAGGATATATGACTGGAGGAATTTTCTGGTTTACTTATGGGTTATTACACAAAGAGAAACCCTTAATGATTATGAATCTTCTCTGGCTAATTTTCGCTCTTTTTATTGTAATAGGGATTTTAAGGTTTGGTTAGAATATGAAAAAAATAAAAAAGAGAAAATCAAAAATAATGTTTGCTATCTTAATAGCCTTTGCTCTGGTTTCTTTTTGGAGAGGGACTTAGGGATTAATGGACAAATATTTATTTCCAAATAATCATACTTTAAGTTTATGGACATCTTTAGTTACTGGATTATTAATATTAATTTTAACTCGTCATGCAATTAAAGAATTAATGTAATTTCTAGAATCACTTCCCTCTTCCTCTACCAGCTCTCACACTAGGCCTATTTTTATTCATCGGAGACTTACTTCTCAATCCCCTAGACTTCTTTCCAGCTGAAGTCAATCCTCTATGAACCCTATGCTGATTAGTTTTCTTTGTTATCCATTTCATTTTCTTATCTTTAGCAATTTCTGGCTTGCTAGAATCAACTAAAATAACTTCATAAAAATAATGTTTACCATCTTTTGCAAGATTATAACTATTCAAAACTTCTAAATTAGGAAATTTTTTCTGAGCCCTTTGTTCCGAAACCCATCTGTAATTCATTTTAACAACTTTTTTTATAGTCTGTCTTCTTGTTTTTCTTCCTTTATTTGGTTTTGGTCTTTGTCTTCCCCCTCTTAAAACTCTAACCCTAGCCATTACAAATCCTTTTTTAGCCTTGTAACCCAGACTTCTAGCTCTATCAAGTCGAGTTGGCTTATCAATCTTTTTAACTACATTATCCTTTCTCCACTCAATCATTAGTTCCCTAACTCTTTGGACATCTGGCTTTTTCCAAGCTTCTCTTATATGATGATACATTCCTTTTGTCATTTTTATATTTCTTTTTAATTTAAGGCATTTAAAAACCTTTGTTATAAATGGTCCCGCCAGGATTTGAACCTGGGACCCCTACCTTATCAGAGTAGTGCTCTGACCAGACTGAGCTACGGGACCTTTCTCTTCATCAATTTATTGATGAACTTGTCATCAGGATTTATAGAATTTAGAATTTTAATAGGTTTATAAGGGTTTTTATTAATTTAGAAAAACTATTTAGCCTGCATTTCGATAATAAGATTGTCATTAATTAAATGATATCTTAAAATAGGTAGATTAACATTCAGATTTTTTGAATAAACTTTATCATTAGAAATAGCTTTTATCTCAATTGAATTCTCCAATTGATTAATTAAAATATCATCAATATTTTTTACACCAGGGATGAATATTTCATAAATTATTTTTCCTGAAAGCCTTTTTATCCTCGATTTAGGCTCTTTTTTAGGAAGATCTACTAATTTTTTCATCTTTTCTCTAGAAAGATAATTATTTGCTCTAACAAACTGCTTTGTTCTTTTCTTTTCTGGAAGTACTTTTTTTCCATTGACAGAGAATTGAACGTTAAGTCCTGGAACGGAGGGATTATTAGGATTATGTCCCGGATTATGACCAGCATCATTCATTTCGTTATGAAGATTTTTCATTTGTTTTTCAAATAATTTTATTACACTATTAATCATCTTTTCTACAAAAGTATCTGCAAAACCTGTGTCATCAACATCATCTTTTCCTAAAAAACCATAATCTTCTTGATCATATTCAGATTTTAAGTTTTTACTACAAAAAGGACAAAATTTGAAATCTTTCTTGATTTTATTCTCACACTTAGGGCATTTTTTGCTAAACATATGAATTTATGTTAACCGATGTTTAAAAAACTTTACTTTAGTAGGAATAATCAATCAAAAAGCTTTTTAAATCTTCAAAAACCTTCAATTCGTAAGTCTTCAAATCATCAGATTTGAATGAATCAGAAATTACACAAACTTCTGATAATTGAATGGATCAGAGATTTTTAATCCCAAGAAAATCTTCTTTACTTTCAGATTTTCTGGGCCACAAATTCATAGGATTTGTCGGCTCTGAGTCAAAGACTCCAAAATTTTATATTTTGGAAGTCCCCGAAAATCTTTGATTTTCGAGGATTTTGAATGAGTTAAAAATCCAAAGGATTTTTAAACTACTTTTTCTGTTAAAATTAATCAAGGAGGGAGAATTAAATAACTTAAATTGAGAATGAGTGAAGATAAAGAGAAATCTCTTGCTTCTAGAAAGAAAGAATTAACAGAGAAATATAATATTGATTTTGATAAACTTGAAAGAGAGCAGATAAAATTAGCCAAAGATCTTATTATTAATGATAAAATAGATTTTTCACTAGTTGAAACTTTTGGTGCAATAGACAATATTTTCATAAAAAATAAAGTATTAAGCTGTATTATAGTATGCAATAAAGATTTTGAGATAATTGATAGAAGTTATGTATTTGAAAAAGTCAGATTTCCTTATTTCCCTGGATTTAGAGCCTATAGAGAGCTTCCAGCAATGATAGCTGCTTATGAAAAACTTAAAGAAAAACCAGATATTGTTTTTATTAATGCCCAAGGAATTATCCACCCTAGATTAGGACTTGCCAGCCATTTCGGATTATCTACTGATATCCCAACAATAGGAGTTTCTAGTTCTTTAATAGAATGTGAGATAAAAGGAGGAGAAAAAGATGGATCAGATATATTAAGAGATGGGAAAAAATTAGGTAAAATATTAATGGTCAAGCCAGGAAGTAACCCATTATTTATTAGCCCAGGTAATAATATTTCAATAAAAAATTCTTATGATATTTCAAAACAGCTTATTAATCTTCCACATAAAATGCCTGAACCTATACATCTTGCTTCAAAGTATGCTAAAAATGTTAAAAAAGAATTGATGATTGGAATAACAAATTGAGATTGGATTAAACTCTATTAAGTATACTTTCTTAAAACGGGCACTAAAAATCTAAATGATAAAGCTACAATAGAACATCCTAAAACAGTTAAAATCATATAATAAATAAAATAAGATTTTCCTGAATAAAGTTCCCCATCACCTTCTCCTCCGTTAGTCTTATTTGAATCATTATTATCATGAGTTGCAAACCCAGTTATAAGGCTATTTCTATTTTCTTGCTGTATTTCCTTACCTTCAAATATATTTATGAAATTAAATAATATTAAAAGTGAAACTATTAATATTGCCAAATACATAATTGTTGTATATTGCTTGCTTTCAAAAACGTTTATTCTTCCCATTACCTCTTTTTTATTTTTTTAATTTTTTTTTATCTCCTCACTATCAAGATCTATTGCAAGATAATCTCCTTCTTTTAATGTAAATCTATCTACAGTTTCTTTTGGAATCGTAACTACAAAAGAGTTCCCCACTTTTCTAAGTTTTACATCAAATTTTCTTTTAGACATTTTTTCTTATTCATTTTTATCTTTTATTTTTCCATAACTATTTCCCTAGAAAATTTCTAAGAAATTTTTTAATACACCCAGAGAAAAAATTTTCCTCTGAGTGCACCTCTTTATCCCTTTCAGAGCTGTATATACTTAGTATATACCTTATTTAAATACTTCTGCAACTATCTTGTATATACAAAAGATATACTTAATTTAAAATAAATCCTAACAAAAACCCATAAAAACCCCCTTTCATTTATTCTTTTATGAAATACTCTCAACTAACTAATGTCTATGAAGATCTAGAAAAAAATCCCTCTAGATTAAAGAAAGTAGAAATCTTATCTAATTTTCTGAAAAAGTTAAAATCTGAAGACAATGAAACTCTTTACTTACTTCAAGGAAAAACATTTCCAGATTATTCTGAAAAAGAATTTGGGATTTCAGAAAAACTCTGTATTAAAGCCTTAGAAAAAGCCTCCGGAATTTCAAAAGAACTTATTGTTGATAAATGGAGGGAAATTGGAGATCTTGGTAAGGTTGCCGAGGAGATTATGGCAAATAAAAAACAAGGCACTCTTTTTTCCAAACCTCTAACAGTACAAAAAGTCCTTGAAAATCTGAAAAAACTCCCAGAACTAGAAGGAAAAGGAACAGTAGGTAAAAAACTCTCCCTGATCTCAGAACTTTTAACTTCTGCAAAATCAAAAGAAGCTAAATACATCATTAGAACTTTACTTGGAGATTTAAGAGTTGGAGTTGCTGCAGGAACCTTAAGAGATTCAATTGTTAATACTTGCTTCCCAGATTTAGAAAAGGAAGAGAAAAAGCAGACCTTGGAGATAGTCCAAGATGCTTATGATAAATCTACAGACTGGCAGCAAGTTTTTGAGCAAGCTTGCAAAGGCACAAAAGCTTTGGAAAAAACAAGTTTTGAACCAGGAAGAGCAGTTAAAGTAATGCTTTTTCCAAAAGAAGATACGATTGAACTTGGATTCAAAAGAGTCGGAAAACCAGCCCTAATAGATTTCAAATATGATGGATTTAGAATGATGATTAATAAGGATAATGATGGCCAGATAAAAATCTTTACAAGAAGACTAGACAATGTAACAAACCAATTCCCAGATGTTGTAAAATATGTGAAAGAAAATGTAAAAGCAAAAACCTTCATACTTGATTCTGAGGCAGTTGGTTATGACCCAAAAACAAAAATCTACAAACCTTTTCAAGATATTTCTCAAAGAATAAGAAGAAAATATGATATTGAAAAACTAACTAAGGAACTTCCTATAGAAATAAATGTTTTTGATATCATTTATTATAATGGAAAATCATTAATTAAAGAACCTTACAAAAAGAGAAGGAAGATTATTGAGAAAATAGTAACTAGTCATCCTTTTAAGATTAAGCCTTCAGAAGCTATCATTACAGATAGCATTAAAGAAGCAAAAAAGTTTTATAAAAAAGCTCTTAAGGCAGGTGAGGAGGGGGTTATGATGAAAAACTTAGAATCTCCTTACAAACCAGGATCAAGAGTTGGTTATGGAATTAAAATTAAGCCAGATGATGAAGATTTTGATCTTGTTATAGTTAAGGCAGAGTATGGAACAGGAAGAAGAGCTGGTTGGCTGACAAGTTACACTTTAGCATGCAGAGATAAAAACGAATTTTTAGAAATAGGAAAAGTTTCAACAGGATTAAAAGAAAAAGAAGAACTAGGCCTATCATTTAAAGAACTTACCCAAAAACTCAAACCATTAATAACTAAAGAGTCTGGCAGAACAGTTATTGTTAAACCAAGGCTGGTTGTAACAGTTATTTATCAGAATATTCAAAAATCTCCAACCTACAACTCAGGCTATGCTTTAAGATTCCCAAGGATAATCAGACTTAGACCAGATAGGTCAACAAGTGATATTGCAACCTTGGGCGAAGTTGAGAGGGAGTTTAAGAAGGTTCATTCTAGATAATCATTTATAAACCTTACCACATACAATAAAAAATGCCGTCGATATTTTTTCTCATAACCCAAAGCTTTATAAGTTCAAAAAATCTAAATTTTATTAATAACTATAATGTAACAAATGGTAAAATCAGCAGTTTCTTCAAAAATTCAAAATATTGTCGCTACAACTTCTTTAGGCAAGGAAGTTCCTTTAACGAAACTAGCAAAAACAGTTCCAAATACAGAATACAATCCGGAACAATTCCCTGGATTAGTTTTAAGAGTTAAACAGCCAAAATCAGCTGTTCTTGTATTCTCTTCAGGAAATTTAGTATGTACTGGAACAAAATCAATTTCTCAAGTAAAACAAGTTATTGAACAAGTTATTAAAATTCTTAGGAAAATTAATGTAAGGGTAACTGAAAAACCTAAAATAACTGTTCAGAATATTGTGGCAAGTGGAAGTATAAACATGAAGCTTAATCTAAATTATCTTTCTCTTGAACTTGAAAATACAGAATATGAACCAGAACAATTCCCTGGTTTAGTATACAAACTTGAAAATCCCACTGCAACCTTCTTACTTTTCTCAAATGGAAAATTAGTTTGCACAGGAACAAAAAACAACAAACAGTTAAAAGATTCTATGGACCAATTAGTTGTAACCTTAAAAGAAGCTGAAAAGAATAAAAAAAAGTAGTTTTTCTAAACCCTTCTCTCAAACAATCATCTCAAATCCAATAAATATTTATAAATCAGATCATTCTATTCTTTATATAAAAGGAGGTAACTTGATTTCAAGATGCCTGTTCAACAAAAAACAGAGGAACTAATTGCAGAAGCAAAATTATTTTTTGAAACTTATAAGAAAGATATAGGAGAAAGTATAAGAAAAGGAAGGAAAGTAGTTTTTGTAGATTTTGACGACTTAGCATCTAATTCTCCAGTTTTAGCAGAAGCTCTTATGTCAAATCCTGAAGAAATACTACAATTATTGGAAGTAGCCTTAGAAGAATCAGGACTTATTAAAACCCCAAGAATTAGATTTAATAATCTTCCAGAAACACAAAAAGTAAAGATAAGGACTATTAGGGCTGAACATCTTGAGCAATTAATTTTTTTTGAAGGTTTAGTTAGACAAGCTTCAGAAGTTAGACCTCAAGTAATAAATGCAAGATTTGAATGCCCTTCTTGTGGAACAGTTATTTCTGTATTGCAAATAGAAAAAAAATTCAGAGAACCAAGCAGATGTTCATGTGGAAGAAAGGGACAGTTTAGACTTTTGTCAAAAACAATGGTTGATGCTCAAAGGTTGGTAATTGAGGAAACTCCAGAAGCTTTAATTGGAGGAGAACAACCAAGAAGAATGAACGTTTTTTTAAAAGAGGACCTTGTTGAACCAATAATGGAAGAAAAAACAACTCCTGGAAGCAGAGTAAGAATTTTAGGAGTTTTAAAAGAAGTTCCTGTGCCATTGCCATCAGGAGCAATTTCAACACGTTTTGATCTGGCCATAGAAGCAAACAATATAGTTCCCTTAGAAACAACTTATGAGGAATTGGACATTTCAGAAGAAGATGAACTTAGAATCTTAGAGTTATCAGAAGATCCCGAATTATTTAGAAAATTAAGAGACAGCATAGCCTCAAGTATCTGGGGATATGAAGAGATTAAAGAAGCTTTAGTTTTGCAAATGTTTGGAGGTGTTAAAAAAAAGAGCAGTGATGGATCAGTTTCAAGAGGTGATATTCATTTATTTTTAATAGGAGATCCTGGAGTAGCAAAATCAGTTACTTTAAAGTTCATATCAAACATTGCTCCAAAGGGAAGATATATAGTTGGTAAGTCTGCGTCAGGTGCAGGGATTACAGCAACAGTTGTAAGGGATGAGTTTTTGAGAGGTTGGAGTTTAGAAGCTGGAGCAATAGTACTAGCAAACAAAGGAATTCTTTGCATTGATGAAATTGAAAAAATGGATCCTAATGACAGAAGTGCAATGCATGAAGCTTTAGAGCAACAAACTGTTACTATAAGCAAAGCTAACATACAAGCATCATTGATGGCAGAAACTTCTGTTCTTGCTGCTGGAAATCCTAAGTTTGGAAGATTTGAACCAACACAATCAATAACAGAACAAATTGACTTACCTCCAACTTTAATTAATAGATTTGACTTAATATTTATTCTAAGAGATCTTCCAGATAAAAAACAGGATGATGCAATTGCAACTCATGTTCTTAACTTACATCAATTAAAAGAAATAAAACCAGAAATTGATGTAGATTTATTTAAAAAATATGTAGCTTACGCAAAACAAAAAATAAAGCCCAGACTAACTGAAGAAGCAGTTGAAGAAATTAAAAATTTTTATGTTAATATGAGACGTGCAAGTTTGGAAGGAGAGGCACGTTCTATCTCAATTTCAGCAAGACAATTGCAAGGATTAGTAAGACTTGCAGAAGCCCACGCAAAATCCAGACTCTCTTTAACAGTAAACAAAGAAGACGCACAAGTTGCAATTGGACTTACAAGTTATTATCTTATGCAGGTTGGTTATGATCCAGAAACAAAAACATTTGATATTGATAGATTTACATCAAAAGTTTCTTCTAGCCAAAGAAGTAAGATTATTCTTTTAAGAGAAACAATAAAAAAACTTGAAGAAAAATATGGAAAACAAGTTCCTATGGATAGATTAAGAGAGGAAATGAAAGATATTTCTGACGCAGAATTCGAAGAATCCATAGAAAAACTAAAGAAGTCTGGAGATATTTTTCAGCCCAAACAAGGATTTGTCCAGGATATTCAGAGTAGATAATATAAAATTTACTTTAAACCCCATAAATCCTTAAATATCCTTTTAAACATAAAAAAATGTGGGAGCTTTGAAATCATACTTCGCAGAACTTTTAGGAACATTTATTCTAGTGTTTATAGGAACCGGAGCTGTAGTAACAGCTTTAACTATAGGAAATGGAGTCCTTACTATTTCAGGGATACTTCTAATAGGATTAACTTTTGGATTAACTCTAACAGCCATTATATACACATTAGGAGATATTTCAGGAGCTCATGTTAATCCAGCAGTCTCAATTGGTGCATGGATTGCAGGAAAACTGAAAGGAATACATGTTATTCCATACATAATAATGCAACTTATTGGAGCAGTTATAGCAAGTTTTTTCATAATAGTAATGCTTGGAACTTCTTTTGGGGTTGGAGCAAATACAACAGGTGCATTTGGAATACAGTCAGCCCTAATCGCAGAAATTATACTAACAATGCTTTTTGTTATAGTAATTTTAAAAACTACTTCAAATGAATCTGCTAAAAACCATGCAGCATTAGCTATTGGTTTCTTTCTAGCAGTTGCTCATTTATTTGCCATACCCGTTTCAGGCAGTTCATTAAATCCAGCTAGAAGTTTTGGACCAGCATTAGTTATAGGAGGACTGGCATTAGACCAATTATGGATTTATATTATAGGCCCAATAATTGGAGCTATTTTAGGAGCAGTAATTTTCAGATTTCTTGATTATTAATGAACATAATTACTCTAACCACATAATCTTTAAAACCTAAACCAGCTATTAATTCTCATGCCAGAATTTAAAAGAGAGACAGCATATAAATTAAGAGTGGGTGATTTATTAAGAGGTAATCAGATTTTCGATCAATCTCAATCTAAATCAGGAACCCTAGAAAATGTTAATCCCAGGCTTCTTCATATAGAACTTGGCAATAAAAAATTAGTTAGAGTAAATATAATTGCAAATGTTATTGATAAATTTGAATCTCAAGGCGAAACAAAATTTGCTACAATAACTTTAGATGATGGAAGTGGGCAGATAAGAGCAAGATTTTTTGGTGAAGATGTAAAAAAATTCCAGGATTTAGTTCAAGGAGATACATTACTTATTATTGGATTTTTAAGATCTTTCAACCAGGAACTTTACATTCTTCCAGAAATAGTTAGAAAGTTTGATCCTAAATATCTTTTAGTAAGAAAACTTGAGATAGAAAAAGAAACTCCTACACCATTAACTCCCAAACAAAAACAAGAAGTTAAGGCTTTTAGAGATGAAATTATAGATCTTATAAAATCTTCCGAAAATAATGAAGGTATAGATAAAGATGAAATTATAATGAAGTTCAAAGATACAAATCCCAAAATAATAAGTCAGGAAATACAGAAACTATTAGAAGAGGGCATTATCTATGAGCCTAAGCCTGGTAGGGTTAGGTATTTAGGTTAATTACATATTAAAAAACCTATAATTTTTTTGATTAATATTCCCATTAAGTCTTCCTTCTAAATCATCATGTACGTCTTTTATTTCACTAAGATAATACCCAACTATTATATTATGATCTATTCTCTCAAAACAGCCGCTATTTTCTTTATGCTGTAAATCAATTCCAGGCATCCCAGAAGTCAAAATACAATCTTCAATATCCTTTACAATTATTCTATCAACTGAAGCTAGTCTATTATTTTTATCTTTAGTTGCTTCAGGCACATACATTGAAACTTTGGCATCTGTATCTAAAATATCTGGAAGATAATCTAAAATACCATTTCCTTCATTTCTAGAATAATCTTTAATAGAAGTAGGATCAATATACCAGGAAGTAAATTCATCTGATTTATCAATTAATTCCCTAATATTACTCCTCCTCCATTCTCCTTCAATATTTATTTTCATATTTGGAGGAAGTATTCTATGCATATGAACAGATTTATCTAATTGTTCTCTCATCTTTTTACTAGATTCAAAAAAATAGAAATCCATTTTCTCTTTTATTTTTTTAGCCGCATCTAATGCCCACATGGGACTCCCCCTCCATCTCACCTCATTAAGATAAATTCCCGCTCCAGCATACAGACCAATATGCTTACCTTTACCCTTTCTTGGTTTATGATCTTTAAATATCCATTCAAAATAAGTTTCATTAATCCCTTTTTTAAATTGATCAGTCATATTTCCATTAGTAAATCCATTTTTTCTACTCATCATCTACCCTCATTTTAATTAGCTCAGCATCTTTTTCCTCAATTACTATTTCCTTGAAATTAAACTCTTTATTCAAGAGATCTTTAATCATTAATCTATCAGAAGGAATAATGTTGCTAGGCAGTTTATTCATACTAAACCATTTTAACTCTCCTTCATCAGAACAGGCAAATTCATCACTTTCTGCAATAACTTTACAGAAAAAAATATTAAAGGCATGTTTTACTTCTCCATTTTCAACAACACGTTCATTTAATACTGCAACAAGCTTGTCAAACTTGCAATCTAAACAAGTTTCTTCTTTTACCTCTCTTAATGTAGCTTCTTTTATAGTCTCATTCATCATAACCTTTCCTCCTATCATCCCCCAATAACCTTTGTAAGGCCTTTTTTCTCTTTTTAACAAACATATCTTCCCATCTTTCATAATAGCAGCAGCAATTATCGTTAAAGGGCCTTGTTCTTTTCCTGTTAAATGAGCAAAAAAAGGCATAATCTTTTCAGCTTCTGTCGTCAATTTATAATTTCCATCTTTCTTCTCCAACAAATCTTCTTCAATCATCTTTTTCAGATGATAATTAAGATGATTTGAACGAATCTTAATCTCTTTTTCAATCTCTGAAAACCTTAGCTTATGTTTCTTAATAAACAATTCAAAGATTTTTTCTCTTTCTTCTCTTAATATTTTATTTTCCATATTCTTTTATAAAAAGAGTATTTTAAATACATTCCCTCAAAAAAGTTTGAGTAAAAACCCTTTTAAACTTTCATTTATTATATAAAACATGAAAGTAATTATTAGTATTATTTAAGATAAACAAAATATTTAAGAAAGTGGTTTTGAATTTACTAGAATGAAAAGTTTAAGAGACATTCTCTTGAGAAACATTGCAAGAAAGGTTTGCAGACTTACTGGAAGCACCGGACCTTATAGAAAAATAAGAGGATTATTTAGAAGAGATACTGATTTTTCTAAAAGCAATTGCCATGGTTCTACTTTATACATGTTAGGATTGAATAGAGGAAATTCTAATTCTCCAGAGTATAAGTCTCCTGAGGATATGGATGCCATTCTCTCAGATTATTTTTTTAGAAGTCAAGCAAATAATGGAATTGTCATAGCCTTTAGGGGAGGAGATAGTACTTTAAAACACACGGCGATAAACTATCCTACTATTGAAGGAAATTTTATGCTCCATCAATCAGACATAGGTTCACCTTTTGAACTTACTACTTTAACTCGCTATCTTGAAAGAAATCCTGATTTAAAAACAGAAGCATCAATAGAATATCATAAATATTTTCCAGATGGTAAGAATATATCCGTTTATAGTCTTAGATCTGGTTTTAACCCTGGGTTTATCCCTGGTTCTGGTAAGAGTTCTAGTCCTTTTTAGGAATATCTGCTATTAAAAAAAGCAACCCTTAAATCTTAAAAATGTTTGATTTTTGAGAGTTAAAATCTTTTTCAAAGATTTTAAAAACCCCTCTCTACTCTAATTCTCATGGAATCATACGAAAAACTTTTAGAACAAGCACATAAGGAATTAAAACCAATCAAACAGACTAGTGAAAGGTTTGAAATACCAAAAATAGAAGGACATATAGAAGGAACTAAGACAATTCTTACAAATTTACCTAAAGTTGCCTCATATTTACGAAGAAATCAAGATCATTTGCTTAAATTTCTATTAAAAGAGCTTGCAACATCAGGATCTATTAAAAAAGGTAGAGTTATTTTTCAAAGAAAAGTACCATCTACAAAAATTAATGAAAAAATTGAAGCTTATGCCAAAGAATTTGTTATTTGCAGTCAATGTAAGAAGCCAGACACAGAATTAACAAAAGAAAAAGGTTACTCGTTCATGCACTGCTTAGCTTGTGGTGCTAAACATAGTGTGAGGGCTAGGATATAATTCTTTTAACCACTACACTCCCACACATAACTACACGTAAAACCAAGACTTTATAAACCAAAAAAACATATATAAAACAACAAAAACCTTAAATAAATAACACGGAGGTCAATAAATATGGCAGTTGGATATTGTGTAAAGTGCAAGAAAAAAGGCGTAGAAATGCAAGACGCGGTAAAGACAAAGACAAAGAAAGGAAAAGACATGATGAAAGGTAAGTGTCCTCATTGTGGAACTACAGTCTGTACTTTCAAAGTAGATTAATTTTTATTTTTTTTATTTTTATTTTTAAGCATAAAAATATTTATAATAAGCTAATTCTTATAAAGAATTAGGTTTTATTAACTATAAATCCTATTTAATACATAATATAGAGCGAGAGAAGACTCAACCTATCGTTTTATAAGTTACCAAAAAAATGCACATAAAAATACATGAATCATATAGAACTATTGTTGCATTAGCCGACTCTAACATAATTGGAAAGACATTTGAAGAAGGCATTAGACAAATAGAAGTTAGGCCTAATTTCTTTGAAGGTGAGGAGAAAAACAAGGAAGAAGTTATTAAAATCTTACAAGATATGAATCAAGAAGATGCTATTTTTAATATTGTAGGCAAAGAATCTGTACAAACTGCTTTAGAAGCAGGAATTATCAAAGAACATGGCATAATCAAAATTGATAAGGTTCCTGTTGCTTTAGGATTGTTTTAGGATATCTACCAATGATATCATTAGTTTTTTTTATAGCTCCATCACCTGGAACAAAAAACCGAAACTCAACACTCATCAGTTGATTTGGATCTTCCCATTGTTCAGATTGCCAGGCCAAATAATCCATTAAAACATATCTATCAGTAGTTGCATACACTTCCCACATTTTAACCTCATTTTTCATGCCAAATGCTAATAATGGTTCATTAGTTAATACTTCTAATTTTACATCTCTAAGAATTTTTGGAAGCCTATCATAGTCTTCATATTTTCTAAGTGTATCATCAATTTTTATAACTATATCCTCAGACTTTTTGGTTTCCATTAAAAACTTTATAATACTTTGTTTATAAAAATTGTTATTCCCAAACCCTTATAAATGCTATCTTCTCCTTAATCATATATAATCAAATTACCATATCATGGCAAAATTCAAAGATAAAACAAAGAGAAATGCACCTAGACAGTCAGCAGGCAGTGAAGGACCAATTAGAGTTAGAACTCCAAGAGAAGGAGAAGTTATTGGGATAGTTGAACAAAGAGTTGGGGCAAATAGAATGATTGTAAAATGTTTTGATGATAATGAAAGAAATTGCAGAATTCCTGGAAGGTTAAGAAGAAGACTCTGGATTAGAGCCGGAGACACAGTTATTGTTAAACCTTGGGAATTTGAAGGAGATAAAAAAGGAGATCTTTTATTCAAATATACTCCAGCTGCAATTGACTGGTTGAAAAGAAAAGGTTTTATTAAAGAAGTTGCGTCTGAGTTTTAGTCAATAGAAGATGGTAGAAGAAATCTATGTGGAAAACATAAGAGAGGTTCTAAGAAACAAGGCAAGACTTCAAAAAGAACTTGGCATTAAACTTTCAAATAAAGGGAAAAACTTTTTTCTAGAAGGCAAGGCTGAGAATGAATATTTAGCTATTGAAATTTTACGAGCAGTTAATCTAGGTTTTTCAGTTGAACAAGCATTAGATTTAAAACTAGAAGGAATGATGCTTCAAACTTTAAATATTAAAGATATAACTAAAAGGCATGATTTAGAAAGGGTAAGGGCTAGAATTATTGGGAGAAAAGGAAAAACTCTGAAAACATTGCAAAACTTAACAAACTGTGACTTTTCTTTGCATGATAATCAGATAGGAATTATTGGACTTACCTCAGAAATGGAAGAGGCTATTCAAGCAGTTACTTCTTTAGTTCAAGGAAGCAAGCAAGGAAATGTTTATGCAAGATTAGAAAGAGAAAGAAAAAAGAAGAGGGTAGAAGGTGAAGATGTTGAATAAAATAAAGGAATAAGTTTAAATATCAATTTTTTCTCAAAATATTATATTATGTCTCGGTAGCTCAGTTGGTAGAGCGCACGGCTGTTAACCGTGATGTCGGAGGTTCGAGTCCTCCCCGAGACGTTTATCACTTCCCACAAAACCTTTTTATACATTATATTTCTTTTAATAATATGGATTTCGATAAGTTATTAGAAAAAAGAATATCTATAAAAAAATATTCTTCAAAAAAACCCCCTTTAGATAAAGTTATGGAAGCAATTGAAGCTGCAAATATGGCTCCTGCTGCAGGAAACTTGCAAATATTAAAATATATTATAGTTGAGAATCCTGAAACTATAAGCAAAATAGCAGATGCTTGCCAACAACAATTCATTAAAGATACTCCTTATGTTATTGTAGTTTGTTCAGATCTTAAACAAGTAAAAAAATTATATGATATTAGGGCCGATAAATATTTAAAACATAATGCTGGAGCTGCCGTTAACAATTTCTTACTTAAGATAACAGATTTAGGATTAGCAAGTAATTGGGTTGGTGCTTTTTCGGTAACAACTATTAGAAATGCTTTACAAATTCCAGATAATATTAATGTAGAAGTTATTCTTCCTGTTGGATATGAATTAATTAAAGGAAAAACAAAACCAAGATACAAACACACTTTAACAAACAAAGTTTTCTCAGAAACATGGCAAAATAAATATAAGCCCTTTGCTAAAATTAGAAGAGCGGATGTTTAAATAAAAAAACCCGGCAAAAAGCCGGGCAAAAAAAAAGACACGAATTTAAATTCCCTTAATTATTTACATAATCAATACCAAGTTCATCAAATTCTTGATTAGCAGCTTGAGCCGCATATTCATGGATATTCTGTTTCCCAAGTATATATGGACTTGAAACACCAGTCATGATTGTAATAACACGAACACGACCTTCAAAATCCTTATTGATTCTTGCACCAATAATAACTTGGGCTTCTGTAGCAATATTTTCAGTAACCAGTTTTCCGATTTGACTAAATTCTTCTAACTTCATATCAGGACCGCATGTAATATGGATCAAAGCCCCACTTGCACCTCTGTAATCCACGTCTAACAATGGATGCGAGAGTGCTTGCTTAACGGCTTCATTAACCCTATCACTTGAATCAGATTCACCAATTCCAATAACGGCAACTTCCCCTTTTTTCATTATTGAACTTACATCTGCGTAATCCAAATTAATCAAACTAGGTAAAGTAATTGTCTCCACAATTCCTTTTATCATTGTACTGATAAGTTCATTAGCAACAGCAAAGGATTGTTGTATAGGCAACTGTCCAGCAATATCAACTAATCTATTATTATCAATAACAATAACAGTGTCAACTTGATCTCTTAGTTCTTGAAGACCAAACTCAGCTTTATCGATTCTTGCCTTTTCACATTCAAAAGGCATAGTAACAACTCCAATAACGACAGCACTTGTTTCTTTAGCAAGTTGCGCTATTACAGGCATTGCTCCAGTAGCTGTTCCACCGCCCATGCCACCAATAATAAATATCATATCGGCTCCGGAAACAGCTTTCTTAAGTTCAGAAATTGATTCTTTTGCAGCTTCTCTTCCAGTTTCTGCCTTACCGCCAGCTCCTAATCCTCTAGTAAGTTCCTTACCAATTAGAATTTTTTCATCAGCTTTGGTTATACTAAGATGTAAAGCATCCGTATTAGCAGTATAAACCGTAGCTCCTGAAATTCCTTTATTAAACAACCAGGTTACAGCATTACCACCACATCCACCAACACCAAATACCTTGATATTAGCCTTACCAGCTTTCAAATCATCAAAATTAATACTATGTGTATCAAGATTATCTATTGCTTCTTTTGCAAAATCTAAAACCATTTATTTTCTAGTTTTCCTCCTTTCAGTCAATTTTCACCAATTTATTGGTGAACCTTTTATCTTTCTCATCAAGTTTACATTGATGAGTTTATCATCTTTTTAGCAACAAAAACATTTAAATATAAGTGTTGCTTCATTTAATAGTATTACAAATACAAGAATAAAAAGACCACCTCTTTTATATCACCAATTTGAATCACCCCAATGATTTAAATTGATTATTATGAGAATAATAGTTCTATATCATTTATAAGGTTTTATGTATTGCAAAACATTATCCAAGGCAAAAAGTGAATATTCACAAAAATAAAATATTAATCTGTTAATTCAATTGTAGAGATTATTTTCATGAACAAATTTTCATCATTTTGATTTATCTTATTATTAGCATTAATTAATCGGATAGAAATCAAATTTTCATCTTTATAAATATTAATATCTGTTTGGTATTCTCCAAAAGGAGTAGTCAGTTTTGCTCTATGCCCATTTATTACCAAGTCTTCTGATCCTTCTTCTAATGGATGTGGTTTAGTAACAACATAAACTCTAATAACAGAAACGTCTTCATCAGATAATACATTTCCTCCTTCATATCCTTGTATTAATGGGTGAATATTACTAAACCTTTCAGGATATTTGAATGAGTATCCAAATTCATCATTTTTGTATGTTTTCCAATTATCAGTATTCAAATCTCCTGGATTAACTTTTTCTTGATTTAATAAAAAAATCCCAAATATTCCCAAACCTAAAATAACTATAATAGCTAATATTAATATTCCTTTTTTCATATTAAAGGTTATTTCTTAATCTATATAAATCTTTTCAAACCAACCCCTCTAACCTCTCAATCTTTTCCCAACTTCTTTCCAAATTACTATTAGCCTTTTCAACAACAACTTTCAAAAATTCATCATCAACCAATACTTTTCCATTTTCAATAATGGGGAAAGCTATGATTTCAGTAATCCAATCACCTTAGAGATAACAAATAAAAAAATCGCTGAGTCATTCAGAGCTTTCTTTGAAGAATTCTGGAAAAAATCTAAGAAGTTTAAGTGAAGACATTTATGTATTACAAGTAAGCTTTATAATATCATAATACTTTATTCAAACATGTTGGAAAAGCTTGTAGGTGCATTTAGAAAAGCATGGAATATTTATGAAAATATACATCATAGGATATGGGCAAATGATGACTATTATAGTAGTGGCGATTATTTTAATAGAGAGGGATTTGATCTTTATGTAAGAGAAGTTCAAAAGGATATAAGAGATTTAAGACATTTCATAAGTCTTCCAGAATCTGAGAGGAATCAAGATACCGTCTTCTCATTTCTAATTGAAAAGTATAGAAGTAATTACTGCCCATCAGCAGCTTATAAATTTTTCTCAGATGAAAATAAATTAGAATATTGTTATAAGAGGGTTGAAATTGACGAACTATTAGCAAAGGCAGAAAGCCCTTTTTCTGATTTTTTATCAGAACAATAATAAATTCAAACCAACTCATTTAACCTTTCAATCTTACTCCAAGTTCTTTCCAAATTACTATTAGCTTTTTTGACAACAATCTTCAAAAATTCATCATCAACCAACACCTTACTATTATCTATAACAGGAAAAGCTATCATCTCAGTACTCATTAATTGAACTAAAAACTTTTTATCCATACTAATTACACCAGATTTCTTCCAACCAGCATCTTTGGCCTTATTAAACAATTCCCATTGTTTTTCTTTATTCCTAGAACTAACAGCCAAAATACATGGTTCTTGTTTAAAATAAACCATTCCTTCTTTAATTTTCTCTGCAGCTCCTTCAATTTCTTTCTTTAACTTATCAAAACTAATCTTATCATGAGTTCTAAATAAAAACAAACCAGGTTTTTTCTTTTCAGCATCGATAATTAAAACAATCCTACCAGAGCAAGAACTTGTTGTACAATAATTATCATTAGAATTAAGTTTATCACATAAACCAACAATCTTAGTATCCCAGCTTCCTTTATTACTCTTATCTTTTTTTTCAAGAAATACTTTCTTGGAGTTATCAAAGTTGAATACCATAATATAATTAACTTTACTCACTCTTAATAAACTCAGTATAATGACATTTCCCGCAATAAATTCGATTATTAGTTTTCATAACAAAAACACCAGGACCACATCTAGGACATGTTTTTTCTCTTATTAATTTTCCATCTTCAATTTTATACTTAGTATATTTCTTTGAAGTTGGTTTATTCTTATGTGGTTTTTTTCCTTCTGCCATTTTTCTTATCTCCTTATCTAAAAAATGACAGGCTTAAAAATCTTTGATTTTTATTGTCTGCCATTTTTCATAATTATTCCTTTGCCTCTTCTTCCATCTCTCTTTCTTCTTTAACAGCTTTCTTCTCTTCTTCTGGTTTGTCTTCTTCAGGAGCATGTTCAGGCTTTTTCTCTGGTTCTTCTTCTGGCTCTCTTTCTTCAACTGGAGCAGTATCAGCTGGCTTTTCTTCAGTCTTAGTATCTTCTACATTATCAGAACTACTCCCGCTTCCTTCAGCTTGACTCTCTCCCTCTTGGTTAGAGTTACCAGTTTCTTCTTCAGCAGGTTTTTCTTCTACTGGTTTTTCAGCTTCTTTAACTTCATCTTTAACTCCTTCTTTCCTCTGCTTACTTGTAATTTCCAACTTTTTAATCTCTTCCAAATCTTCTTTAGAATCATAAACATTAGCCTTTATTGTAAATTTTTTTTGACCAAAATTTCCATAGATATTATAAACATCAATATTTTCTTCAGCCTTCCCTAAATCTTCAGATATTTTCTTTTTAACTTCATCAAAACTAGGATTTTTATCTGATTCCAACTCTAAAACTAATTCTTGTCTTTTAAATAATTCATTTCTAGTATCTTGTTTTGTTTCCATGTTAAAAATTAGAATTAAACTCTAATAGCATAAGTTCCTTTTTTATCTATCTTCAATTGATTTCCTATCTCAGACTTTTCAGGATCAACTATTTCAACTTTCCCTTTAAATGTTTCCGAAATATCTTTTTTCCCACAACTAGGACAATCACTTCCTTCATATATCAACTTACAATTTTTACAAGCTTTTTCTTTTGCCATTTTTTCTTAGTTATATACCTCCTTCCCAATAATACCAACTAATTCATCATTTGAATTATAAGCAAAAATAAGTTCTTTCTTTTTATAATCCTCATCAGATTTTCCATTTAATTCAATTTTATAAATATCAATATTTTCATCTTCTAATCCTATAGTTCTTTTTATTATCTTAATTTCTAAATCACTTATTTCTTTATATGGTATTTCTTTTATTCCATTATCTGAATTTTCTGCTATCATTTTTTCTCCTCCTTTTTTTCTTCTTTCTTCTCTTTAGCAGGTTTTTCCTTAGCCGCTTTTTCCTTAACAGGCTTTTCTTCTTTCTCTTCATTATCAGATTTTCTTACAGAAGCTTTTGCTTTTTTCTTTTCTTCTGCAATCCATTCTAATTTTCCTAAACCAGGCTGCCTCATTGTTAATCCTATTTTAGGCATATCTCCCTTATAAGATACAGCAACTATCCTAGCTAAACAAGCATCCCTTTTCTTTAATAATTTTTTAGAATCTTTACCTAGCAAAGTATTTGTAGTTGAAAATGTAACATAATCATCCATTGTCTGGCTTATATGGATTATCCCTTTCATAACACCTAAATTTATGAAAGCACCAAAATTTGTTACTTCATCTATCATACCATAAACTAATTCCTGGTTTTCAGGCTTCCAAACAATTAATTTAAATTTTGAATTATAATAAGCTGCTCCATCTCCCGGAATAATTATACCATTACCAACTTCCAAAACACTTATTATTCCTATAACCTCTCCAATTTCCTTATCATGATAATTAGCATAAATTTCTTGAAGTTGTTTTGCAACAGCGTCGCTAGTTTTAAGTCCAAATAATTTAGGCTCTACTCTAACATAATCTTCAACTTCAATAACGTAGAACATGTTAGAATTACTAAAAAAAATTGACTTATAAAGGTTACTAAGGAAGGTTATGGGTAGAATAAAGATCAACATCACTAAATATATGATGATTTTTAGTTTTTCCGTAGAATTTTTTATATACAACCTCTAAAAAATTATTTAAATGTTTTTCTATGTATTCAATACTCTCCATAAAACTATTTTTATCACTTAATATTCTAGGGCGAGACCCTCTACAGCCAATTGCAATAATTCTTCCTTCATCACATTCAGCTATAGTAAGAGAAGAATCTTTTGAAGATTCTAGGGATAATTTATCATCAATAATATATCCTGTTCCATTTTTACCAGTCTTAAAAAATTTTTCCTCACCTAAAGCAATTTTTCTTTCTAATTCTCTAGAAGTATTATCAAAATACTCCATATCATTTGCCTCTATACATACACCTGCAAAATATGTTCCATTATCTTTTTTTTGACAGATAAAAACAGAACTTTTTAATGGATCAGGTAATCCAATTACATGATGTGCAACACAATTTTCATCTATAAGATATTCCAATCCTGAAATTTCAATAACATTCTCGCCATCACAACTCTGATTCAAAATATCATAAGCATAACCAACATCATTTATTTTTATTTTCATTTTTTATTATTTATTAAAAAAATGAAAGTTCAAAAATTTTAATTTTTATTATTTTCATTTTTGTATCCTTTTTTAGAATCAATAATATTTAAAAGACTTATAAACATATATATTATCTAGTCAACCTCAGTCTCTTCCTTTTATCAATCAAAATAACTCTAGGCAATTCAAATCTCATCTCTCGATCTAAGGTGCAAACAATATTTTTACTATCTTCTTTAGAAAGATTTACAATAGCATCATCAACACTTTTTCCAATTGGATTTACTTTTTTAATTTTATTTTTCTCCAACAACTGCAAAGCCAGACTACAAGCTTCTTTATCTTTTCCCTTTTTTGTTTTTTCCTTTAATCTTTCTAATTCTCCAATAACTTGTAAAGGCACAACTAGCTCATGATTCTCATTAATTAAATTATCAATTTCTTCTACATAATATAATTTCTTCTTTGCACAATAAATAAGGAAGTTGGTATCAAATATTATTTTCATTTTATGAAATAGATAAGAAGATTTATATAATTACCTCTTCTATTTGATATATGGAAGAGAGGTCACATATTCTTAATATTTTGATAAAAGTTAGAGAAGCTTTGGTAAAAAAAGACTATGTTAAAATTAAAAGCTTAAGTAATCATGTTATTCATCATGCATCCATTCATCAAGATCCTGATGTCATTTCTATAGCTGTAATAATTTATTCTTTAAGTAAATTAATTGAAAGAGAAAGTTACAAAACAGAAAAAAACTGGTCCAAGTTTTATAATGATTTTTGTAAAAACATAGATGACATGATTACAGCCTTAAAAAATAAAGATCAAGATAGATTTCATGATGAGATTATACAAAATAGAAAATTAATTCAAGGACTTTCAGGAAGATTAAAAATTTTTATAAATGACGTTTTTAGAGGAGCTAAAATTAACAAAGCTTCAAGAATCTATGAACATGGAATATCAATGGAAAAAACAGCAAAAATTCTTGGAGTTAGTTTATGGGAACTTGCAGAATATTCTGGAAAAACAAGAATTGGAGATGTTAATTTAGGAGTTACAATGCCAATAATAGATAGAATAAAATTAGCTGAGGAGATTTTTAGTAAATAAAATGAAATACCTAATATTTGACTCGGGACCTTTAATTAATTTTTCAATGAATGGATTATTAGATTTATTAGAAGAACTAAAACTTGCCTTTAAAGGAGAATTTTTAATAACAAAAGAAGTAAAAGAAGAGATAATTGATCATCCTAAAACAATTCAAAGATTTAAACTAGGAGCTTTAAGGTTACAAGCTTTATTCAAAAGAGGAATTATAAAACATGCTGACATAACCCAAAATGAAGTTGATGAACTCAAAACAATTAGAAATAATCTAATGCAAACTGCTAACACTTTATTTAAAACAAAAAAAAGAGATGTCCATTTAATTGATAAAGGTGAATGTGCAGCATTAGCGCTCTCTATTATCATGAAAAGGAAAGTAAATCTTGATGTTCCCATTGTTATTGATGAGAGAACAACTAGGATGCTGTGTGAAAAACCAGAAAATTTAAGGAAACTTATGGAAAAAAAATTACATACTTCTATTAAGGCCAATACAAAAAATTATGATTCTTTTAAGGGTTTTAAGATCATAAGATCAACAGAGCTTGCCTTTATAGCTAATAAAAAGAATTTATTAAAGATGCAAGATCCTAAAGTTTTAGAAGCTGTTTTGTATGGATTGAAGTTTAAGGGATGCTCAATTTCAGAAAAAGAAGTTAAAGACATGATTAGAATGGGCAGATAATTAAGATTAGAAAGCCTTTAAATCTTAAAAATCTTTAGAGAAGATTTTAAAAACATTAATTCTTTAGAATTTTCAATGGGTGCATAGTATAATGTTAGTACACGAGCCTCCAGAGTTCGAAGCGGGGGTTAAATTCCCCCTGTGCCCATATATATTTTCTAAAAACTACCTATAAAAACTCCAGACAAAAACCAAAAATCCCAGGATAAAATTATAAATTCCAAATAAATAAAACTTATCACTCTTTATAATCCTTATAAGAAGTTTTATCGTCCATAAACTGATTAATAAAGTTACCGTAAAACTAGTAAGTAGAGTAGTAAATGGAATATTTTGAACTGATATTTCTTTTGCTTCTACTAATGTTGCCCCTAAAATAATTGGAACAGCTAAGAGAAATGAGAATTTTATTGCTTCTTCTTTTTTCAACCCTAAAATCAATCCACTACCCATAGTCATCCCACTTCTTGAAATACCAGGAAATAAAGCAAACATTTGAGAAACTCCAATTATGAAAGAATCAATTTTATTTGGCTTGCTTTTCATCTCTCTAGCATTTTTAGTAGAATATATTAAGACTCCAAATATCATAAAAAATAATCCCATAAAGAAAAAATTTCCAAAAGCCTGTCTTACCTGTTCCTTATAAAAAAAACCTATTATTGCCGCAGGCACTAATGCTATTACAAGCTTTATTATATAATTTATATTAGCTTTAGTTAAAAATGTTAATCTAGCTATATCTTTTCCAAATAATATTACAACCGCAAGAACACTTGCAAAATGCAAATAAACATCAAATCCTAGATTTTGAAATCCAAAAAACTCATGCATTAATGCTAAATGGCCCGAACTACTAATTGGAAACCATTCAGTTACTCCTTGAATTATACTTAATATTATCGCTTGTCCTAATGAAACCATGTTTTATTCAAAACCTCCATATTTATAATTTTAACTTTATAAGTTAAAAGGATAGAAATTTGTATTTGCAAATCTTTATAAATTCTCTTTTCCTATAAAATTATATTAAAAAGGTGAAAATTTATAAGGATTACACGAAGATGGTCATAAAAATGTATAAAAAGTTCTCAAAAAGACCTCATTTATATTAGTTAATGCTTTAACAAAATAATAAAAAATAAGATAAAATGCAAAAAAAAACAGAGGATATGCTAGAAGCTAAGAATAAATCCACTAAGAAAATTAATAAGTCTGAAATAGACCAAGCACTCTTAGATAACTTCATTAATTTACAAAAAGTTCTAACAAATTTATCTGTTAGATTTGAAGAATTATCTAATAATATTTCAAAACTTCTACAATTATTTGAAATTTCAGCAAAAAGTTTTACAGAAAAACCTGGAAAACCTGCGCCTGGAGTTGATAAAGAATTCCTAGAAAAACTTGATTCTTTATTAGAGCAAAATAAAGTTATTTCTAAAGGGATAATGATGATGGAAGATAGAGTTAGAGGTAGAATGACTGGAAAACCAGCTGCACCAATTGCATCTCCAGGAACTGGTTATTCAAGAGGTTTTGCAGCAAGACCACTTCCAAGATGATTAAATAAATTGAATATTATTAGGATTATTAATAAGCAATTAAACTAGCAGGATTTAGCATCTCAGATTATAAGATACTAATAACTATAACAAAAATGTCATTAAAACAACTTAACGATTTAGAAAGAATTTTATTTCTTAAAGAATTTACAATAGAATTAATGATAACTTCAGTAATAGATGAAAGATTAAAAAAATTAATAAAAGTAGAAAAAATAAAAAAGAAATTTCTTGAGCCATTTCCTACTCCTGAAATAACTCAAATTGGCGAATCTTCTATCTTTCCTCCGGTAAATGGAACGTCCCATCCCATTAAACCAAAGACTCCAGCTACAGAACCAGATTTTCAAAAATCAGTAACTATACAGCCTTCAAAGACTATAGCTCCTACTAAACCCATTTCCCCCTCCCGCGCTCTAGCCGTTCATCCAGCTCCAATAATAACTCCTACTGGAAATGCTATAGTTCCTAGTCCAGGAGTGCCAAAAGCTCTTCAGACTACTCAACCAGAATCAAGTGAACAAAAAATAGATTTATTAATTAAAGACCCATCTGTACAGATGATTGAATGTCCAGGTCCTGGAAAGAATATTTTAGTTAAAGTAAGAAATAAGATAAACACAACAAGAATTACTCTAGGCGAAGCTGAAATAAAAAATATTATTAATCATTTCTCAAAAACTGCCAAAATTCCAGTATCTGGAGGGATTTTAAAAGCAGCTATTGAAGATTTAATAATCTCAGCAATTATTTCAGAACATGTCGGATCAAGATTTATTATAAATAAACAAAGTCCTTATGAATTGATTGAAGGAGTAAGTCCAGGAACTCAAAGATAGTTCAAGATTATCTAAAATAATTACAAGGAGGGAGAAGAAACTTCTCCCAATCCTCTTTTTGTAAAATTACTAAAATCTTTCTTTTTTAAATGATTTAGGTGATTTAATATTTATTTAAAGAAAAGAATATCAAAATCCTTATTTCAATAAACACTAAATTAGAAAATATATTTAAACTAGAGAATTTAATTATTTTCATGAAAATAACTAACAGAGTAACAAAAACTAAACTAGAAAAATACTATAAACTTACTAGTAAAGCTCTTGATATTGCAAAAAAATCAATATCTCAAAGAAAAAAAGATGAAGCTAAAGAGATAATTATCATGGTTTCTTGCTATCTTGCAGATGCCAAACATTTTGAAGAAAAAAAAGATTTTGTTAATTCTTTTGCCTGTTTAAATTATGCCCACGGATGGTTAGATGCTGGAGCAAGATTAAAAATATTTAATGTTAAGGATGATAAATTGTTTACTATTTAAAAGAGAATATTTAAATAACAAATAAGCTTTGTTTTAAAAAGGGTGATAGAATGAAAAAAGTAATTGTATTAAGTTTAGGAGGAAGTTTAATTGTCCCTGAAAAGATAGATTCTAATTTTTTAGAAGAATTTAAAAAAATTATTTTAAAAAACACTAAGAAATATAAGTTTGTAATAGTTTGTGGTGGAGGAAGTACTGCAAGAGTTTACATAAAAGGATTAGGAGACCAAAAGCTATCAAAAAAAGAATATTTGCAAAGCCTTCTTGGAATATCTACGACAAGATTAAATGCAAGGTTTATGACATATTTTTTTGGTAAGGATGCCAATAAAGGTATTCCTCACGAAATGAAACAGGTTGAAAGTTTATTGAGAAGGAATGATATTGTTTTTTGTGGAGCATTAAGATATGCCAAAAATCAAACTTCTGATGCAACTGCTGCGAAACTTGCTCATTATTTTAATTCTAATTTCATTAATTTAACAAATGTTTCTGGATTGTATGATAAAAATCCTAAGAAATATAAGGGTGCAAAATTCATTCCAAAAATTTCACATAATGATTTTATGAAAATGGTAAGAAAAATTAAGTTCAAACCTGGTCAGAATTTTGTATTGGATCAAACAGCAGCAAAAATCATTAAAAAATACAATATTAAAACTTTTATTTTAGGCTCCAAACTTAAAAATCTTAATAATCTCTTGCATAATAAGCATTTTGTAGGAAGTGTTATAGGATAATCTTTTTCTTAGCCTCCACCAGTGGCTGCAACAACTGCTTCAGTCGCACCACCAGGAGTTCCCAATAAAACCTTCGCACCAGTATCTATCAAAATAGCTAAAACTATGAAAATAAAACTATGTTTTAATCCAGGGAGTATTTTTCCTTCTGATAACTTTCCTATTATTAAACCTGTAAAAAATCCCTGAACAATTAAAAAGAATAAAAAAGGTCTAGCCAATTCTTCAGGAGTAGCTGTATTGCCTCCTTTTCCAAGAAAATCAGCTAGTTCTCCCACATCTCCCTCAGGAACCTCTCCAAAGGTATCTCCAAGTCCTGTAGCAATTGGAAGAATTTGAAACTCCATGACAATAATTATAACAATGAAAATTAAAAAGATAATATATCCTTGAACAACAAGAGTATAAATAGAAGCTCTTCTTTCTTTTCTTAGTTTCTCAATTTGAGAGACTGATTTTACAACAGAATCCAAAATATCTTCTATCTGCCCTCCCGCTTTTTCCGATTCACTAATTATAGTTACTGCTCTTGTTATAGTCTCGCTCCTAATATCTCTAGCAAAAGTGTAAAATGCAGTTTGAATTGGAATCCCTAATGAAATCTGATTAGCAAGTTTTTGAACATGGGGATTTAATGAACGATAATCTTTTGTTTTAACATTCAAGATAGCTCTGCTAATAGGAGTACCAGCCCTGACGTTTTCAACAAGATTTCTAGAAAATTCTAAGAACATACTTTCTTTCTCCCTCATTTTATTAGTTTCAAAAACTAAAAAAAGAAAAAAAGGAAATCCCACTATAACAAAAGCAATACCTAAAATAAAGTAAAATAAAGGCTTATTTTCAAAAATGAAAATAAAATCCAGAACAACTATTACCAATCCAACTATGAACCCAAGTATTTCCGTTTTATTAATTTCAAGTCCCAAGATTCTTAAAGGTTTTTTTAATGCCATCCTAAATCACCGGTTGTTTTAATTTCAAAAATAAAAGGAAAAAAACATTTAATAATACTATAAATAAAATTAATATTAAACTTAAAGCATTTGTACTTAAACCAAAAATATCTCCCATTATTCCTGTACTCCCAATTATAACAAAAATCATTAACAAAATCATCGGAGCTGCAATTGCAACACTTATATAAATATCCATAAAAGTTTCAGAAACTTTGTTATATTTTTCCCTTTCTAATCTGTAATCAAATAATAAAGTTTCAGCATGCCCGTTTAAAAATTTGTCTAAATCTCCGCCAGAAGTTATTGTAACTGCCAAACCACTCAATAATTCTCTTAATCTTTTTGAAGAAGTTGATGAAGATATATTTTTCAAAGCAGTAACCATATCTTCTCCATGAAAATTAATAAGGTTCATTAATTTCTTAAATTCTATATTTGTATGTTTATATTCCTCTCCCTTTAAAATAATTTTAAAAATACTAATAGGCTCAACACCAGAACTTGCTATAGCTGACATATGAATAGTGACAAAAGGCAGTTCTTGATCTATCTTTGCACCTAAATTTTTAGCTTCAGTTGCAGGAGAAATATAAAGTAAAAATCCAGAAAGAATTGGAACAACCAAAACAATTCCTATAAATTTAAAAAATCTCATGAAAAGATCACCACTAACCATTGTAATAAAAGGCATTGAAAAACTTATATCAAAAAATAATAAAAATAAAAATAAAAATATACCTAAAATAAAGGCAATAAGCATTGTAAAAAAAATCATTGAAACATAAGTTCCAAGGACAAATCTAGAATTTATTTTTCTTAAATTTCTATTCAAATTTTTGAAATATCCATTTGCAATAAAATTATTAGAATATTTTCTAAAAAATTTATTTGATAATTTAGCATAAGGATTAGGTTTTCCGATTACACTTGGTCCTTTAACAACATATTTTTTCTTAAGTTGCTGTATAGATAACCTGCTTCTGCTTAGATTCTCTAAAAATTCTTCCTTATCTTTATCAGAAATAACTAAGGAAACAGGTTTTTGTTCTTGGGTATAGCTGATTATTGTCAAAGGCTCTGGAGCTTTCTTCTTTTCTGTAGTCTTAACTGGGAGCGCTCCATAAAAACTAATTCTCCCAACAATGCTTGGAATAGATTTATTCAATATTTTTAATTGGTTTATCAAAGAATTAATAGTATCCTCTAAAAGTTTTTTCTCTTTTTCCCCTATATATACTCTTTTGCTTGTTTTCAAATCACTTAGTGCTTCAAATTGACTACCAAAAACATAAAGCTCCCTAACTATTTCTTTCATCTGCCTTATATTCTCTCTTAGTTCTGTCATTTTTTTGTTTTCTTAGTAACTCTAAATCAATAAGCTAGGTTTATTTATCTCTATTACCACCTATTTAGCTTATCAGTATTATCATTTTATCATCTGTTCAATTTTTTTTTCAGATTTTAAAATTTCATTTCTAGATTCTTGGAACTTCTGACTATTTTTTTTAGCATAGGCATCCTCTAAATTTCCAGTCATTATTTCCATATTATCAACTAACTGAGCTATAATTTGAAGTTCTTGTAGATCCAACATTCTTAATTTTTACCTCTTTTGGTCTTATAAAGAATTAGATAACTTAAGTTTATTAAGTTTGTGATTATCCTGCCTTTACAGCCTCGCCAGCATCAGCAGGAGCTTCTTGAGTTTCTTCAGCACCAGTTTGTATTCCAAATGCAGCAAGAACCTCATCAGGACTTTTTTGATATTGGTTAATCAATCTTTGAACTTGATGAAAATCAAATATCTTTCTTCTCTGCATCTCATATAAAAGCTTTGACTTTTTTTGAAACTCTTCATTCAATTGTTCAACATTAAGGCCAGATCTTTGAGATATTTTTTCAAAAACCTTGCTATTTTTTTTAAAATAAAAGGCATTTTCTCTAGCATTCCATACAAAAGGAGTATTAGTTAAAGCAATTCCTTTTGGGTCAACATTAACAATTTCAACAATTTCTCTTAATTTTCTTGTTTCTTGCTTGTCGATTGTTGCATGAGTCATTATTGCAACGCAATCTAAAATATTAATTAAAGTAGGAGAAAGTTCTATTGGAGGAGTTTCTAATCTTTTTATCAAAGTATCAACAGAATCTGCGTGCATAGTGCCTATTGAAGAATGACCACTTGCCATTCCCTGAAATAAAACAGAAGCTTCTTTACCTCTAACTTCTCCGACAATAACATAATCAGGATTTTGCCTAAAAGAACTTTTTAATAAACTAAACAAATCAACTTCTCCTGTTTTTTGAGTACCAACAGCCATTCTAGCAACACTCGGCAGCCAATTTTCTCGAGAAAGATTTAGTTCTCTAGTATCTTCAATACTTACAACTCTAGCTTCAGGAGGTATAAAAAAAGCAATAGCATTAAGAAGTGTAGTTTTTCCACTTGCAGTCCCTCCTGAAATTAATATATTTGATTTATGCTCTAATAACATCCAAAAATAAGCAAGCATTTCTGGGCTTAAAGTGCTAAAATCCAGCAATTGAATAGGTGTCCAAGGTATTTTTGTAAATTTTCTTATAGTAAAAGTAGGCCCTCTGCTCGTTATATCAATTGTATAAGTTGCATTGACTCTACTTCCATCTGGCAAACTTCCATCTAATAAGGGATTTGCATATGAAACATATTTCCCACATCTCTGTGCAAGTTTTTCAACAAAACTGGAAAGGTCATCAATTGAATCATAAACAACATTTGTTCTCATGTTCCTATAAATTCTATGAACAACATAAAGTGGAGTGTTTGCCCCATTACATTCTATATCTTCAATAAAATAATCTTTTATTATTGGTTCAATCTTATTCAAACCTATAAAATTTCTAAACAAATAATAAAATACTTTCCTATAACTCTCTTCACTTACATTCAATCCTAATTCATCAATTAAAAATCTAGAATTCTTATCTATATGCTCAATCCTTGCTTCAACTGTTTTTTCAATTACAATATTAATATCTATTAGTTCTTTTAAACTCTGTTCTAAAGTTGCAAATATTTTTTTCTCATTTTCATCTAATTGAGGTTCTTCAATCTCATAAAACAATTCACCATATTCTTTATTCCAATAAATATGCACACTAACATAAGGGCTAATCAACGAATATCTTACATTTATTTTTGTTTTATCCTCTATTTTTGGCAGTTGCGGTATAGTTGGATTTAAATTTATTCTAATTGGTTCAACCATAATATTTTCCTCTTTCTTTATAAAACTAAGAATAAAAAAGAGTATTTAAACTTTTTTTACCCAACACTAAAATCAATTATGGTAGGTAAATTAACATCATCAGATCCACCATTTTCTATTTGTATTTTATATAATGCAGACCCATGCAATGTTCTTTTTTTATTCTCATTATCATATCTAATATCTAATTTAGGAGGACTAGGGGGATCAGTCACTTCTTCTGGCCCATAATCTAACTCTATAATCAGATTAAATCTTCTGCCATATTCCTTTGTTTCATAAAACAAATCACCTATCTTTAGCCTTTTACCTTTCTCACTATATTCTAATTTAGTATTTTCCAATGTATAAGTTATTTTATCATCATCTCCATTTATTTCTAATTTTCCTTTTGAAATTTTAAAATCAACAATCTTCCTAGTTCCTGCTGTCTGCTCAACTCTTTGTATTTCCTTATTAAGATCATTTAAAGCAGCAATAGTTTGTTTTATAACTCCTCTTTCTCTAGCTTTTTCTATCTGGGGAATAGCAATTGATAAGACAATTGCCATTATAGTCAATCCTATAAGTGTATAAATAGCAGTCTCAACCCAAACTTGAGATTTTTTCTTCTCTTTTAAAAAAATTTCTATCATGTTAGACATTCTAATGGCAAATCAGTTATAGTATCAGTATCCTTGCAAGTTTTATCTGCCAATATAGGAAATATTTTTACATTATCTGGATATGAACTAGTTATAATATAAGTTCTTTCTTCATTTTTTCCAGGGAGTTCTAGAGTAGTTGATCCATCAAACATAGTAACTCCAGGTGGTGCTTCTCCATCTCTAATTTCAACAGTTATACTATCAGCTCCTCCTAATCCAATTTTAAACCCTAATAAATCTTCTACGTCTCCAACATAAACTTGCAAATTCACCTCACCATTTTCAAAACAAGTATATTTAGGATTATCTCTAAAACCAATCTCTCCAACAACATTAACACAACCGCTTCCTTTAAGCTGTTTTTGAACAAATGGAAAAATAAAGGCAATAACAATAAATGTAACAGAAAGAACTAACAAAATTAAAAGAACAGTTGCAATAATCTGACTTTGCGCTTTAGTTTTTATTTTTCTAAGTTTCATTTTTTTTATTTTATCACCAAACCATATCTACTAGGACAAGTAAATTCTTTTGATGCCCCTTCTTTAGTCTTTCCTAATAAAATTGGAATAATTTTAATTGCTTCATAATCATTAGTATTATATCCAGGTATTGAAGTAGTAAACCCAGGATTTACACTTTGATCTATTTTAACAGTCTCTGATTTCCCAGTGCCTGTTTCTTCAAGCTTTAGATTAAAAGCATAAATAGGAATCTGGCCTTTATTTTCAAATGTAAATGTACCATCAGCATTTATTACAGGATACATATCAATCTCACCACAGAATTCATTGACTCTTTTGTTTGCAGGACCAACTTCTTTTGTAATAGCTTCTTTAAGAAAACTCATAGCCCATAATAATATTATAATTGCTAATATAATTACAATCATAATTAACAAAACAGTTGATATAATCGGACTTACAGCCTTCTTTCCTATTTTCCTCTTTTCCATCTTCATTCACTTCTATTATCTAGATTTCTAGTTTTATAAATATTTCCTTAGGCATCATAAAATCAACTCCAGATTTTCAGTTCATCTACCTTTCCTGCAAATAGATTTCTTTTACCTAAAACAAGATTGGTATTTGGATTTAAATCATTTTCTACAGATTCAGGCCCATCAGATCCAGTTAACTCAGGACTTACACATTTAACACCATCAATATATATTTTTCTACCCACGTTTTTCTTTGCAGTCAAAATAACTTCATGCCAGTTACCATCATTAAAATAATCAGCTCCTTTAGTGCAAATCAGCCACTGAGCTTTACCAGCTCTAAACTCTATCTTATAAGGATATGTTTTTACTTGAAATCCTTTACCACCTGCAGCCTTTTTCTCAAGCAATCTATTTTGAGTCGCCGAAGGATCTTTTAATCCAAAACTTATTGTAATTTCATCATTTGATAAATCAGTCAGTTCTTCTTTTGGAGCCTCTAATTGATCATTTACATCCAATTCAATTGCTTGTCCAATTTGGCCATCAGTAAGATAACTAACAGATCCTCGCACTTCTGTAAAATGAGCCTGTTTAATATCATTTAAATTACCTTCAAAATTCCAATGATGAAAACCCTGAGCTGTAGGATCACTAGGAGGAACAGGGGCAGGACCAGGACCAGGTTGAACAGGACCAGGAACTCCTGGTTTTATTGGACAATCCCTTTCATCAAAATCCTGCCTTATAACAGCATCACTACAAACTCTTTTTTCCTTACCATCTTCACCTAAAACAAACGGCTGAATTCTTATCTTTCTTATATAATCAAAATCAACTTCCCCTCTAGTTCCATCAGCCTTTAATTCTATATTTGTAAATACAACGGTTTCTTCCGATTCTTTTTCAGTAGTTTCAGGATCTTCAGGAGGTAAAGGTATTAGATTGGCACTTCTTACTTCACCAAAAAAATAATAACCTCCAATAAATCTTGCTGCATCATCAGCGTCAGGAATCAAACGTGTTATTGGAGCCCTATCTGGATTACCTCCAACTTCTAAAATAAAGCCATCCACACTAAATCTCCCATTATTTTTAATATCCAACCTTAAAACCCCCGAACCTTCTTCACATAAATAATCATTTACAATAATAGAGGTTCCCGGCTCACATCCTGGAGCTCGCTCAATATTTGAAATTATTCTCAAGAACGCAAAAACAGCTATTGAAATTGAAATAGTTATAGCAATTAAAATAACATAAGATATCATTAAACTAACTCCTTTCTTTTGTTTGTCAATTCTAATAAATTTAATCATTTTATTCATCTCTTTCTCCTTCATTTTTAATTATCATCTCCCCCTTTACTCTCTTTCTTATCTTTTTTTGATTTTCTCTCAGCACCACCAGGCCGGGGTTTTTTACTAGGCTTTTCATTTCTTTCAATAAATACTTCTTTTTCTCTTTCTTGCACGATTACAAAATAAAACATCTCATTTTCTTTTAAATCAAAGAAATATTTATTACCAGCTATTTCCACTTCCACAAAACCATCCCCATCCTCATCTGTAATACTCCTTTTTTCATAAAATGTGTTAGTAGACCCTAAACTAGCTCCATTAGATCCTCCAACACTTATAGTTCCAGTAACAGCAGTAATATAATTAAGAAGGAATAATTTATCTTCACTCCCATAAACAAAAGCTATATTAGCATTATTAGTTTTTTTCAAAAAATATTTTGCAATATCAGTGCCTGTAAAAGATTCAGACAAAGTATCAGTATCCACTTTATTATAAATTCCGTATTCAATTACATTATAACTTTCCCTGTTTAAATCAGAACTTAAATCAAATATTGTTCGTGGCTCTGGTTTAACAACAGCATATGTTGAAATACTTGCCATACCAAATAAGATTGTAACAATTATAACTGCAGCAATAATAAAAAATTGACCCTTTTTATTCATATTTATTCCTCTTTTTATTAATATAACAACAAGTAATATTTGATATTTAAATTATTGGGTTAATTAAAAGGAGGATTTATCTAAAGAAACTTGGTTCCTTGGATGCAGACACAAGGGTTTGCTCAATTAATATTAAAAAGTTACCTTAATACTTCCTCGGTTCTGCTACCCTTCAAGCATCTTAACTAATGTTTAGGGCTGCTTCGATCAAGATCTGACCCAGTTCGCAATAGCAAGATCAAAAAGGACAAAACGTCAACGTTGGCATTAAGACTTTTTAACACGAACATCACGCCCCCCATCAACTTGTCTAAAGCTCACTTACAAACAGCGAAGAGCTACCTCGCCAGCTTGTCTGCAATAAAGTGAGAAATCAATGGTATTTAAAACTTCCCATAACTTCTGGAGTGAGAATCAAATATCATGCGAGGGACAGGATTCGAACCTGCGAAGGCACTAAGCCACAAGATCTTAAGTCTTGCCCGTTTGACCACTTCGGTACCCTCGCATAAAAAATATTGTTCTTCTTGATTTAAAAAAGCTTTGGTACAAACAATACCTTTAAAAAAACTAAACTCTTTTTTAGTTATATTAATAACATGGCAAACGAAATGTACGACGTAGGAATTATAGGTGCAGGAATTGTCGGACTTGCAGGAGCTATTTATGCTAGAAGAATGAACTTAAAGACAATTGTCTTTGGAAATGAAAAAGGAGGAACCTTAGCTAAAACACATGTAGTTGAAAATTATCCTGGATTCATCTCATTAACAGGAACAGAGCTAATGGACAAAATATTAGAACATGCAAAAACCTATGAACCTACAATCATTATGAAAAATGTAGTTGATATCAAAAAACAAAAGGACTGCTTTAAAATTTCAACTAAAACCGAACAATTCTCAGCAAAAATTCTTTTATTTGCTACAGGATCAATATGGAGAGAACTAGGAGTTCCTGGAGAAAAAGAATATCAAAATAAAGGAGTTCATTATTGTGCATCTTGTGATGGACCCGTATACAAAGGGAAAAAAACAGTAGCTATTGTTGGAGGAGGAGATTCTGCAGTAAAAGAGTCATTACTTTTATCTGAATTTTTCCAAGAAGCTTACATTTTTGCACGTTCTACTTTTAAACCAGAACCAATAAACATGGAGAGAATGAAAGCAAATAAAAAAATAAAATCTTTTGAAGGTGTTGAAGTAAAAGAAATTAAGGGAGACAAATTTGTTAATGAAATTGTTCTAACCAAACCAATCAACGGTTCAACAAGTTTAAAAGTTGATGCTGTTTTTGTTGATATTGGCCATATACCTTTATCAGATTTAGCTGTTAAGCTAGGGGTGAAGGTAAATAAGAGTAAAGAGATTATTATAACCAGAGAGGCAAGAACCAATATTAAAGGAATTTATGCAGCAGGAGATGTTGGCGATTTAAAATTCAAGCAGGCAATTACGGGAGTCGGAGAGGTTGTAACAGCCGTATATGCCTTGTATGATGATTTAAAAAAAGGGGAAATTGCAGTTAGCTCCGTTGATGAAAGCTAACAAAAAGTAAAACTTAAATAAAACAAAAAGATAATTGAAGTATAAAAAAAGAGGAAAATGAAAACTATAAGTCTAGTTACAGGAGCATCTTCAGGATTAGGAAGAGTTATTGCAGAATTATTATGTGAAAAAGGACATAAAGTTTATGTAACTGCTAGAAGAAGAAACTTACTAGAACAACTAAAAAAAGAGTGCAAGGATCTTAATGGAGAGATGGTTATTATTTCTGGAGATTTAGGAGATCTTAAGTTCAGAGAAAGATTAGTTTCAACAATTTTAAAAAAAGAAAAGAAAATTGATTATTTGTTTAATAATGCTGGCTTTGGCAGGGCAACCCAATTTGAAGAACAAGATTCTAAGGAAATAGAAGATATGTTTCATGTTAATATAATCGCTTATGCACATCTGATTAGATTAGTATTGCCTTCAATGAAAAAAAGAAATTCAGGAAGGATAATAAATACTGGTTCTGTTGTTGCCTTTACTCCCTTACCTTATTTTACAGTATATAATGCAACAAAATCAGCAATTTATGGATTTAATCGTTCTTTAAGATATGAACTAAAAGACAGCAAGGTCACAACAACAATTGTTCTTCCAGCTAGAATGAAAACAGGATTTGCAGAGAAAGCTTATGATTGTTATAAAGAAAAAGGCAGAGATGTTTGTATTAAGGAATTTAATAAAATGGCAGGAAGTCCTTATCCAGTTGCAAGAACTATAATTAAAAAGATGGATAGGGGAAAAGAAGTCATTACCCCAACTTTTTTATCAAAACTTTGGTATTTAGCAAGATATTTTGGATTTTTAGTCGATTTTTCAATGAAGAACATATTAGGGCCAAAAGAACTAAAGAAAATTCAAAAAAGTTAAATTTAAAATGAAAATACATAAAGATGTTTTAGTATCTCTCTTATTAAGAGCAGGACTTGCAATTAGTTTCTTTTATGCAGCAATATCTTCTCTTATATATCCAACGGGATGGGCAGGCTACGTTCCAGATTTTCTAACAAAAATCATTAGTCTAAAATTATACTTGCCAATTCACTCAATTTACGATTTTATTATAGGTTTTTTCCTTATAATAGATTACAAAACTTTTTACGTATCAATTTTAGCAGCTCTAACTATCTCTCTAATAATTATATTTAACTTGTCCATACTTGATATAGTATTCAGAGACATTGGATTATTATTAATGGCAATTGCCTTAATAGTTTTATATTACAAAAAATCAGGTAGTAAAAAATAAATTTAAAATGAAACACGAATTAATAACATTACTTATTATACTTGCAATTTTGGGAAAAATTAATACTCTTTATTTAATCAGAAAAAGGCTGGCAAAAAAACCATTAGTCTGTCCAATTGGAGATGATTGTAACAAGGTAGTTGAAAGTAAATATAGTCATATGTTTTTTCTTAAAAATGATACTATTGGATTAATTTATTATGTATTACTAATAATATCAGCTGTATATTTCTTATCAGTTTCAGGAGGCATTTTATTATTAATGAAAATATTTTCAGGACTTGCTTTACTAGCAACAATATATTTATTTTATGTTCAAGCTAGAGTATTAAAAGAATATTGTTTTTATTGTAATCTTGCTGCTGTAATTAATTTATTTATTTTCTTAATTATTATGACATTACCTTAATTCTTCTAAGCAGCCTTTATCTTAGCATGTTCCAACCATTTATCTTTTTTCTGACAATGTGAGCAGACAAAAATCTTATCATTCTTTCCTTTTTCATTTCTAGCTTTAATAATTGCACCTTTTAATTTTCCAAATTCCTCATGAATTTTTTCATTACAAAGAACACACTTTTTCATCATCTTATCACCTATTAGCTATAACATATCATAGTTACTAAATTTTATAAACATATCTTTCTCATTAATATTATGTTCAAACAAAAAATAATCAAAGTTCTTGTAAAACATACAAAACTAAAGCCATCTGAGCTAACAAACCTAATAGAAATTCCTCCAAGTCCAGAGATGGGAGATTACTCTTTTCCTTGCTTCATACTTTCTAAAAAACAAAAAAACAAAAATCCTGTTGAAATATCTGAAGAACTTGCAAAAGCAATTAAGCCAAATACAATAATTGAAAAAATAGAAGCCAAAGGCCCCTATCTAAATTTCTTCATAAATAAACAAAAATTTGCTCAAGAAATTATAAATATAAATAAAGGATTTGCCACACAAAAACAAAATCAAAAAATTCTTTTAGAACATACTAGCATTAACCCTAATGCAAGCCCTCATGTTGGACGTACTAGAAATGCAATAATTGGAGATTCAATTTATAGAATCTTAACTTTCTTGGGAAACAAAGTTGAAAGACATTTTTATGTCAATGATGTAAGCAAACAAATTGCAATGTTGGCTTTAGTCTTCAAACCAACTGATAAATTTGAAGACCTTTTAGACAAGTATGTAAAAATTACAAAAGAAATGGAAAAAAACCCTAACTTAGAAAAGAAAGTTTTTGAACTCTTACATAAATTTGAGCATAAAGACAAAAAAACAACTACCTTGTTCAAAAAAATAGTTGAAACAGCAATAACTGGACAAAAAAAAGTTTTCTCATCAATAGGAATAGAATTTGATTACTGGGATTATGAAAGTAAGTATATTCAACATGGAAAGCAGATTTTAAAAGATTTAGAAAAAACAGGAAAACTATTCAAAGATGATGAAGGAAGAATGGTTTTAGATTTAAAAAATACGAGTTTAGTAAATAAATTAAGAACTCCAGTTTTTGTTTTAACCAGAAGTGATCTAACTGGTTTGTATCCATTAAGAGATTTAGCTTATACAATTGAAAAGGGCAAAAAAGGAAGAAATATCCTTATTCTTGGAGAAGATCAAAAGGTTTATTTTGAACAATTATGTGAGGCCTTAAAATTATTAAAAAAACCCTGTCCCGAAGTTGTTCATTATTCTTTTGTTTTATTAAAAGGAGTTGGAAAAATGCAATCAAGAAGAGGAGAAGTTGTTCTTCTAACAGAATTTTTAAATCAAGCAGGAAAAAAAGCAGAGGAAGGAATTAAAAAAAGAAAAACTAAAGGAGACCCTAAGAAGATAGCAATTGCAGCTGTAAAATATTCAATGCTAAGAAATGAGAATAATAAAAATATAACATTTGATTTAAACCAATCATTAGCATTTGAAGGAAACACAGGACCCTACTTGCAATACTCATATGCAAGAGCCTCTTCAATAATCAGAAAGGCAAAGAAATCTAAAAAAGTTCAAACTAAAACTATACCAGAATTTACAAAATCAGAATTTGCTTTAATAAAACAAATCAGCAAGTTTCCAGAAACAGTAAATAACGCCGCAAAGTTCATGAATCCATCAATTATCGCAAACTACAGCTATGAACTCGCAAAAACTTTCAATGAGTTCTACCACGCCTGTAAAGTTATCGGAGACAAAAATCAAGAATTCAGATTAAAATTGATAGATTCTTTCAGAATAACTTTAAAAAATTCCTTATATCTTCTTGGAATTGATGTTATGGAAGAAATGTAATATAATAATTTTTATAAACAGAGAATTTAATTAATTTTTATGAATAATTTTAGAAACCTAGGAGATTTGACTAATTTAGATAATTTATACGATACTGGAACTATAGAAGGAACTAAAAATATTCAAATTTTATTTGACAGAGGACTTGCTAGAAGGTTAAGAGATGATTTAGAATTAAGCAGAGAGGATTTTAGAGAACTTAAATCAATAGCAAAATCTAAACATAAAATAAAAACCCCCGATCCTTATAATTTAATAAAAAAAAGAGATTCTAGCTATGGATGGGTTTATACAGGATTATTACAAGATTGCAGAGTTTCTGGCCTTAGTTTAACCTTAAGACCATTAGACCTTGAAAATCTTGATAAAGGTGAAATTGGGCCCGGGGCTAATGAAAAGAGAATTATAACATATAATTCTATGAATGTAAAGAATTATAGACACGCTCAAAAGCTTGAAAATTTATTCAGAACTTATCTTGAATTTGTTGTAGAACGTTTAGAAAAGAGATAATCAAGCAACTCGGCGGTTCTTATACGATTGGAAAACAGGTTCAGGTTGTATAGCCTCATTAAATCTTAAATCATTAACATCAACAAGAATCCCATCTATTTCACGAAAACCACCATTTACTTTTCCATAAAAACTACCCACTACAACAGGATGAACACAAATAAGTCCCTTTACTAAATTACCTTCCTCAACTTTAACAATTAATCTATTATTAACAACATCCTCTATATGAAAAAATCCTTCATATTTGCGCTTTCTATCATCATAAGAGTAAGTAACTTTCTTTAAACCAGGAGTATCAGGATCCTTAACATCTTCTACAACTAAATTTGTTAGATAAGCTCTCAATTCATTATTATCTCTAACCATAACAAAAAACAATTTTTTAGTTTAAAAAGATTTGTATAAAAAAGAATAATTATTTAGGATTAAAAAGAATCAAACTTTTTTGAATTCCTTCCACGCTGCTTCAAACATCTGCTCCATGGCAGTTGCAAAGAACTCAGTACTTAACCATACAGCAACGTCATAATTTGGATGGACTTCATTATCATCCAAAACCATAAATAACAACTGCTGTCCATCAATTATTGCAAATCTAGCTCTCATATCAGGACATTCTCTAACTTCAGCTACCTTACTTAATTCTTTCGCAATATCTTTATTATTATCATCAATTTGAGTAGCAATCCTTATAGTAACCCCTCTTTTCTTAGCTTTTTCTAAACTAGGCATTAAAGCTTCTATTTTTCTATTCAAACCAGGAGCAGTAGTAACAATAGTAATAGTTGATTCAGCTTCTCTTACCATCATATCCAAATGATTATAAAGATTCTGTCTTCCTTTAACACTTCCTGATAAATCAGAAGGTTCTACAAATTTAATACCTTCATTAAACAATCCACTTAATTCAGTTAAAATTTCCTCTCCTTTTAATTTATCTAATCTCTTGCTTTTTTCATTAGCATCAACTACTAAATTTTTTTTAACCCTCTCAATAACTTCTTCAGGTTTCAAGGCTATAAATTTAATTGGCTTTTCTAGTTTCATAACAATAAAACCTTTCTTTTCTAAGGTTTCAAGTATATCATAAGTCCTGCTTCTTGGAACATCAGAAATATTACTCAACTCTCCAGCAGTACTAACTCCTCTAGAAAGTAATGCAGTCCAAACCTTAACCTCGTACAAATTAAGGTCAAAGATTTTTCTCAATCTACTCAAAAACTCATCTTTTACTATCATCTTTTTTACTATTTTATTAATTTAAAAGTAGTATTTAAATCTTTTTGTTATCTAATCATAGTTTTAAGATTATAATCTTAATTTGCCGTCGATAAGATATGATTTATAGGTAAATGCCCTTTGCAAAATATACATTATAGAATATATTAAATGAAACTCTAAATCAAACTTTGCTAACTGGCTAAATTTTTAATTTAGACAGATCAGAAAATCTGTTAGATTTTCTGAAACAAAATTTTAATCTGTTTTTCTCTAATCTTATCATCGAACTTATATTTGTAATCTTTTTCAGTCTTTTCAATAACAATTTCTTTTGCATTAACTCTATCTTTGATGAAATCTGCTAATGGCAAGATTAATTTTCCAAATTTATCATCAACTACTAAAGAAAGTTTTATCTTATCACTTTTAACAAACCCAGCTTTCTTCCTAGAAGCCTGAACCTTTCTTGAAATTTCTCTAGCATAACCTTCAGCTTCCAAAGAAGGAGTCATCTTAGTATCAAGCTTAACAGAAACCTGTTTACCATTAACCAACTCAACATCCTTAACATTCAATTGATTCTTAACAATCTCCAACAAATCCTTACTCAACTTCCCATCAATTTTAACAACAGCCTTTGCCAACGGCCATTTTAATCCAATCTTTTCTTTATCTCTCTCTGATAATCCTTTTTCAACAATTTGTAAAACAAGTTCAAATTCTTTCTCCAGTTTTTTGTCAATTAAATTATTATTTGTCTTAGGCCATGAACTTAAATGAACACTCTCCTTACTAAAATCTTGATAGATATACTCACTAATATAGGGGGCAAAAGGAGCTAAAAGCAAGGAAACTTTCTCAAGAACCTCTCCCAGTATATCTTTAGTACTATTCCTATCTCTTGTTATTTTAATATATGTCCTGGAAAAATCATTAACCACAAAATTCATTATTTTTTCCAACCCTTTATCTAAGGAATAATTATTAAGATCATTTGTTACCTCTTTAATAGTTGTATTCAATCTGCTTAAAATCCATCCATCTTCTATTTGTTTTTTATTTTTCTTCTTATCTGCTTGCTCATAAAAAGTTTTGCAATTAGATAATACATTCAAGAAAGGTAAGACAGATTCTTTTACTAAGTTGACTGAAAATCTTTTCTCATTTCCGACATCAACAGTGCAAAATTGCATTCTGACTGCGTCAATCCCTACGGCATTAATAATTTCCTCAGGGTTTATTACATTCCCTTTACTTTTGCTCATCTTCTCTCCTTTCTCATCAAGAACTAGCCCTGCACAGATTACATTTTTATAAGCAACTTCATCGAAAAGCATTACTGCAATTGCATGCAAGGTATAAAACCATCCTCTAGTTTGATCTATAGCCTCTGCTATAAAATCGTAAGGAAATCTCATTTCAAACTCTTTCTTATTTTCAAAGGGGTAATGAAATTGAGCAAAAGTAGCACTTCCCGAATCATACCAAACGTCAATAACATCAGGAATTCTTTCCATTTCCTTTCCACATTTACATTTAATTTTAATTTTATCAACCCAAGGACGATGCAAATCATACTCCTTAAACTTAGTTGTAGAATTTTCTCTTAATTCTTCTACACTTCCAATTATTTTCTCTTCCTTACATTCACATCTCCAGACAGGCAAAGGAGTCCCCCAAAATTTGGACCTAGATAAACTCCAATCTTTTAGATTATCCAACCATTTACCAAATCTACCTTCTTTAATATGATTAGGATACCAATTAATCTTTTTATTTAGTTTAATCATTTTATCTTTTACTTTTGTAACAGCAACAAACCAAGAGTCAATAGCATAATATAACAAGGGAGAATCGCATCTCCAGCAAAATGGATAAGTATGTTCAATTTTTTCTTTTTTCAATAGCAAATGCCTTTTCCTTAAATCTTCAATTATTTCTTGCTCGACATCTTTTACAAACTTTCCTTTCCACTGACCTACTAGCTCGTTAAACTTGCCATCTTCTTCAACAGTATGTATTAAAGGTATGTTATTTTTCTTGCAAATATCATAATCATCCTCTCCATACATTCCAGCAGTATGAACCACTCCTGTTCCATCTTCTGTTGTTACAAAATCAGCTAATATTATTTTATGAGAATTTTCATTTTGCAACTCTTTTATATCAAATAAAGGCTCATATTCCAAACCAACCAAATCCTTTCCCTTAAGTTTTTTAACTACCTTATAATCTAGATTCAAAACATTTAGTCTATCCTTACCAATTATTAGTTTATCTCCATCAGGTAACTGCACTTTAACATAATCAATGTCTTTTCCTACTGCAAGAGCAACATTTCCAGGTAAAGTCCAAGGAGTAGTTGTCCAGGCTAAGATATACTCTCCTTTCCCAACGGAATCTATTGATTCCGTGGCCCCAAAATTTTTCTTTGAAAAATTTTTAGGGTTACCCTTTAACTTGAATGCAATATAAACAGAGTCCTCTTTTACATCCTTGTAACCTTGAGAAACTTCATGACTTGACAACGGAGTCCCGCATCTTGGACAATAAGGGACAACTTTAAACCCTTCATACAACAAGCCTTTATTATAAAGTTCCTTTAAACTCCACCAAACACTTTCAATATAATCATTATTTAAAGTAATATAAGGATTTTCCAAGTCAATCCAATAACCTAATTCTTCCGTTGATTTATTCCAATCTTCAATATTTGAAAAAACATTTTTCCTACATTGTTTGATGAATTTGTCCATCCCATATTTTATTACATCTTTTTTAGATTTGAGGCCTAAACTCTTTTCAACCTCAACCTCGACAGGCAAACCATGAGTATCCCAGCCCCCCTTCCTTGGAACAGAAAACCCTTTCATAAACCAGAATTTATTAATAATATCCTTGAAGGTCCTAACTTCCAGATGATGTAATGCAGGAGGAGCATTTGCAGTTGGAGGCCCCTCAATAAAAGAGAATAATTTTTTCTTTTTATCATCCTGAACAGCTTTCTTAATCTCTTTCCCTTTCTTTTTCCAGATTTTTCTTGCTTCTCGCTCAATCTCTTTAAAATTTTTCATCTTAATTTATTCCTATTATTAAATATAATTCAGTATTTTTAAAACCTATTATCTTTATTATATCCTACTCGTGTTAAGAGGTTTTCTACAAGCATTATATTTTGGGGTTTGCATTATATAGTCCCTTCCCTGATCAGACATATTTTCCCAATACTCTCTGGCTCCTTCATAATTACCTTTCATAACCAAACCTTTAAAATCCTCAGCAGATGCTATAAGTTCTTCATCACTCTTGACTTTTTCTGTTTTACTTTCTAAATTCATTTTCTATCCTCCTCACAATTTATTGACTTAACAGTAACCATTTAAAACACCCACAAGCTCAAAAACATACGAGCTTGATTATATAATATAAATAAAACCAACTATGATAGAATATTCAAGATTTATCGTTTGGTTTTTCACAGCCATTTTAATTATTTAATAATAAAGGGTTTTTAAAACTTTACAAGAATAACATCTTTTACACATAATTTCTTAAGTTTATTTATAAATCTTTTGACACTTTTATAAAATTACAACATAATCATAGCATTTATAAACATCAATATATTTTTAAAAAGATGCTCGCTAAGTTTTTAAAAAACAAAAAATTAATGGCAGGGACAGCAACAATAGCCTTGCTATTATTTGTTTTATATGCAAGTATACCTTTTGTCAGTGCTTTTTTCGGAGCAGCTATTCTAGCTTTTATCTTTCGTCCCTTAGACAAAAGACTGAGAAAATACGTATCTCCAGTATGGTCTGCTTCAATTATATTAACAATATCTTTAATCTTAATTGTAATTCCTATAATCTTTATTGTAAACGGATTAATAGAACAAGTATCTCTTCTTCCTGGCCAAATAGAAGGACTAAAATTAATAAAAGACAAAGCTGAGGAAATTATTGGAGTAGAGATAGAAATTAATGAAAAGCAATTAATTAGAGAAGTAATGCCTTTCCTTACAAAATCTATAACTCCTATTTTTACAGACATAATTAATGCCTTTCTTATGCTTTTCTTGCTATTTTTCACACTTTTCTATTTTATAATTCATTACGATGATTTCAAAAAAATAATAATGAAACACTTACCATTTTCTAGAGAAAATAACTTAATAATAATTAAAAGATTTAAAGAAATTACTAATTCAACAATAATTGGAACTTTCTTTATAGCTATTGTTCAAGGAGGACTTCTAGCTATGAATTTCTATTTACTAGGGATTCCAAATGCTCTTTTTTGGGGAATCGTGACAATGATTTTATCTTTCCTTCCAATAGTAGGAGCACCGATTATCTGGGGGCCTGCCGCTTTATTTTTATTTATTTCAGGAAACGTACATAAAGCAATAGCAATGATTATAATAGGAATTCTCATTAGTACTATAGATAATATATTAAGACCACTTATCAATCGAAAATACGGAAGCATCCATCCTTTAGTTTCAATTATTGGAATCTATATTGGAATCTCACAATTTGGAATGATTGGACTTTTTATAGGCCCACTTTTAGTAGCTTATCTTATTTTATTTTGGAACCTTTATACAGAAGAATATTTTCAGAAATAAAAAATTAAATAATCAAATTTATAATCTCATTTTCCAAAAAATGTAATTTACCAGGAATAATAAAGCAAAAAGGATTCAAAACTTTCTTCCCCTTTAATTCATCAACAGAACCATAAAATATTTTTCTCTCTCCAGTTCCTAACTTACTACAAACCAATATTTTATCAAACTTAATTTTCTTATCATTATCTCTATTAGCTTCAATCAGTTGATTCAAAGCATTCTCAAAATCCAATCCAATATCAATCAAAATAAGTGAGTGAGCATCAATCTTCTGATTCTCTTCAACAAAATCCAAAAAACTAGTGGGCTTGAAATTTTCATCTCCATTCCATTTAGGCATACTAGCTATCTTACCAAATTTATATAATTGCAAGCCAGTTTCAGCAATTGCATCAAAAACAGAACTAGAATAAATCATTTTAACTTCAACTTCATCCTTTCTACAATCTTCAATCAGGCTTATATGAGTTGTAGCAAATAAAGGACTACCATAAACCAACAAACAAACATCTTCCACTTTAGCCTCTCCAATCAACCTCAGACTCTCAACCTCACCTCTATCCAACTCAACAACTTTCTTTCCCAAAACTTTCTCTAACTCAGAAGTCTCATAAGGAAACTCAACAGTATAATTTTCTAAGTAAATCTTATTACATTTCTTTACAGCCTCCAGGCCTTCTAAAGAAATACTTTGTTCATTTAATCCTAAACCTATGATATATAACATATAAAAAACGATAAAATGAGGTTAATAAAGCTTTACTTACTATGTATTATTTCCAATAACCCAAAAACTTCTTAAACCTAAGGTTATTATCTAATTTATAAAAAGGGATGAAAATGAGAAAAAAAGCTCAAGGACATGTAGAAATAGTTTTATCGATGGTTTTATTTATAGGATTTTTATTTTTTGTTTTTTTCTATTTAAATCCTGCCTTTAGAGCAAAACCCGACCTTCCTATAGGAGATATCCAACAAACTGTGATCAATGAGATAAGTGCAGATATAGGAAAGTTATCAGTAATTGTAGCAGCTAAGGAGCTAGATGAAGAAGATTCAAATTGTTATTATTTAAGTAATGAAATAATTGAAAAATATGGAAATGATTGGATGGAAATTCCTACTCCCGGACAACCAAGAAGCTACACTATTTATTATGGAAATTTTTTTGCAAATAAAAGACAAACTATTTGTAGTACTGAAAAGGAAAGAGCTGATTGGGATTTCACATTAGGAGTTTATACAGAAGAATCCATCGTTAGAGTACAAAAAATCAGAGATTTAGTAACAGAATACAATGAAAATTATAAAAATTTAAAAGAGCGTTTAGATGTAAGAGATTTTTCATTTGTAGTTAAAAATCTTGATGGACAGCCTTTCCTTCCTGAAGCTAAGGAAAGAATTCCTGCAAATGTAGATATTTTAGTTAAAGATATTCCAATTAGAGTTATAAATAATCAAGGGCAATTTTCTGAATTAATATTATCTATAAAAACTTGGAGATAGAATGAAAATTAGAAAAATAAATAGGATGAACAAAAAAGCATTTATAAGAATAATAGAAGCTGTAATAGCAATTATGATTATAATGGGGGCTGTTTTATTTTTTGCTGCAAAGCAAAATAAAAAAATAGATATATCTGAAGATGTTTATGAAAAACAAAGACAGATTCTTGAAATTGTGGCTAACAATCCAGACATGAGAAAAGAAATAATTGATGTTATTATAAATGGAGAAGTAGAATTGTTTTTAACAAACGATTATATTTCAAAAAATCTTCCAAGAACTTGGAACTATGCAATTAGTGTTTGTAAAGTTGATGAAGTTTGTGGTAAAGGGGGGACACCAATAGATAGAGACATCTATGTTAGCGAGACAATTATTAGTGCAAATATAGATAATTATCCCAACCAAGAATCAAGGAAATTAGTGTTTTTTATTTGGAGGAAATAATTCCCCTTAATCAGATAGCTATTTTTCAAACAACTTCTCATACTTCCCATAACCTTCTTTCTTTAAATCTTCTTTAGGAATAAATCGAAGAGCTGCAGAATTCATACAATACCTCTTGCCCCCTTTATTTTTAGGCCCATCATTAAACACATGACCTAAATGAGAATCTCCCTTTTTACTTTTAATTTCAGTACGAGGAAGGATTAACTTAAAATCTTTCTTCTCAACAATATTTTTTTCTTCTATAGGCTTAGTAAAACTAGGCCACCCACTATTTGATTTAAATTTATCTTTAGAAGAAAATAAAGGCTCTCCATTTACTATATCTACATAGATTCCTAGCTTAGTATTATCCCAATATTCATTATTAAAAGCAGGCTCTGTTCCACATGTTTGAGTTACTGAATACTGCATTGGGGTTAATTTCTTCTTTAATTCTTTTTTATCCATTTTTCATTTTCCACTCCAAAATTTATTAAGATACTGATCCCTTCCACTAGCCATCCTATACATCTTATATCTTACTGGATTTTTCTTAGAATAATTTTGATGATATTCCTCAGCCGGATAAAACTCCGAAGCTTTTTTTATCTCAGTAGCAATAGGCTCAGCAAATCTCCCAGTTTTTTCCAACATTTTCTTAGACTCTTTCGCTATTTTTTTCTGCTCATCATCATGATAAAAAATTGCTGTTTTATATTGACTACCCCTATCAGCAAACTGCCCTTCATCATCTGTTGGATCAATTTGTGTCCAAAATACCTCTAACAATTTTCCATAATCAACTTTTTTTTCATCGTAAGTAACTTGTATAGCTTCAACATGTCCAGTTTCTCCAGAACATACCTGTTCATAGCTTGGATTTTTCTCTTTCCCTCCAGTATAACCTGAAGCTACCTTACTAACACCTTTAATAAGCTTAAATGCAGGTTCCATACACCAAAAACATCCTCCAGCAAAGGTAGCTTTTTTCACCATTTTATACCTCTTTTTAATTAAGAACTAACCGCCTCAAAATATTTATCCCTGGCAACATTCCTCTGTTTCATAAAACGATTATTAGGACTAACAAAATCTTTCATTTCTCTATCAAAGATTGATGGTTTTATTTCTCCTATTTTTAAATCAGAGTATAATTTCTCCAAATATTTCTGACTCTGCAAATCAATTCTATTAACATCTCTTTGATAAGCCCTCTTAGCTTCTCCTTCCTTTAGTTTCCTTTCATCTACCATTATAATAACTAAAATAAAAACCTTTTAAACTTTTCTAAATTTCTAAAACCTCTAAAAACTTCCATCTAGTTAACTTTATAAAACTCCCTTTTCATCTATTCTAAGTGGTAAAATGAAACAAAAAATATTTTTCCTAATTACAATTTTTATTTTTTTACTAGTCCCAGGAACTCTAGCACAATATATATCTGGAGATATTTATATTAATGAACTTGGTGAATCTAATTTTTATGTAGAGACTGATGTTGATCCCAATATTCAAGGATTAAATTTTGATTCATTAAACAGTGAGTTAACTGGAAAAACAGAAATGTTAACTAGAATGGAAAATGGAATATGGACTTTTTCTCTTGACCTTGACACTTACGAAACAATATTCTTAGAAATTCATCTTCCTAAAAGTTTAAAATTAGTTAAGTCAATAGAAGGGGTAGATAGTATTTTAGATGTGGATAAAAAAACAATAACTTTAATTGATAACAACAAAAAATTAGAGTTTGAGGTTTCTTATAAGATTAAAGAAAATTCGAATTATATGACATTTATTTGGTTTTCAATAGCATTAATTCTAGCTATTTTAATAACTTATTATATAACAAAGAAAAAGAGAAAAAATAAAATGGATTATATCCTGCCTATCATTAACGATGTTGAGAAAAAAATTGTAGAAACTTTAATGAAAAAAAACTATAGGCAAAAAGAATTGAGAAAAAAACTTGAAATTCCCAAGGCCAGTTTTTCAAGATATATTTTAAATCTAGAAAAAAAGAAATTAATTCTTAGAGAAGGTGAAGGCAGAAATAAAATTATTAAATTGAAGTAGTTATCAGCCCTATTAACTTCTAAATTTTATAGTCTAGACTACTCTCGCTAAAAAGTTCTATAGGTTACCAATTAATATCTTGCAAATTATCTAAATTTCTTTAAAAAATTTGGTTCCAGTTAGTTCCACCTAATTAATATATACTTTTTTTACCTCCCATTTTCATGAAAAAACAAAGTGCACCTCTGTGCATCCCAATTAAAAGGCTGGGAGGTTACAAAATAGCAAAAACAAAAAAATGAATAAAATAAATAAAACGAATAAAATAACTTTAGGAATCTTAAGTATCTTAATGGTATCTCTTATGGTTTCAAGTATTTTTGCTCATCATGACTCTAGTAGAAATGAATATAGAGGAAAAGCTCTGGATAGGGAAAGAGTTTTAGATAGATCTTTAGATCTTGAAAAAGTTCTAAAAATTGATGTTGATAAAGATTTTGAAATAAAAGAAAGAGATCTTGAAGACAAGGAGGGTAGGAAAAGAGATAGAGCTCATTTACTTCCTAGTGAAACATCTTATGATAAAGATGTAAGAGTTTATTTATCTCCCAAGAAACAAATAGCTCATCGTGGCGAACCTGTAACTTATAAGGTTGTTATTAAGGATAATCATCCAAAAATAGATTGTAGAACAGTTGACCTTGCCCCTGGTGCAGTATGTCCATTACAATATGAATATAAGCTTGACTTTGATTCTAGAATAGGAGTTAAAGGAGAACTAGAACAAGAAAAGATTACTTTATCTGCCGGAGAAAGAAAGGTAATTTTACTTACAGTTAGTTCTAAAAAAGCTGGAGCAAACAAATTTATTGTTAGAGTAGAAGGAGAAGACACTGGAGCAAAGACAAAAGGAATATTATTTGTTCCTAGAAAACCTAAACCAATGGAAGCTACTTTTTTCATAGGATCTGGTTACGCTGTTAATAAAGATGAAACAAAAGGAATACTTATTGATTTAAGTATTCTAAAAATTGACAACAATCTAAAAGGAAAAATCTCTATGTTTGGAGACTCTTTTATTTTGAAGGGTAAAACAAGACAACCTATAGAAGGAACAGAAAGTTATGTAGAATTTGAATACACCAATCCTCAAGGAATCCATTACGGAAGATTCTCTGGAACAGTAAGAAAATTCTCATCCTTTTTATTGTTAAAAGGAGATTTAACTTTTAAAGATGAAACCTATAAATTAACTACCATTTCTAAAAATAGAATCTATATCAGAAAAGTTTCTTTTGATAAGAAAGATATGAGAAAAAAAACTATTGTTAGACTAAAAGATACAATTGTTTTAACTCATGGAAAAAGGAAACATCTAGAAAGACCAATAGCAATAGAAGGTTCAGTTTTAGAAGTTTCTGATGAAGCTGAAGAGCTAGAAGAAGAAACTTACATCAATCCTCTTAAAATAAGAAGAAAAAGATTCTTAGGACTTTTTCCTTATGGTAAAAAAATTCTTTATCTTGAAGTCATAAAAGGAGATAAAGTAATAAAAAAAACCATAAGAGCAAAAGAAAGGAAAAGGTTTGACGGGTTAGATATAAGAGTAGGTTCTTTAGAAGATAAAAATAACATTGAATTAACAATTGAAGAAATTGAAGAAGCATAATTTTTTATTTTTTATTTTTTGCTTTTTTTCTTTTTTTTCTTTTTTTATTCTTTAACTTCCTATTTCTCCTATTAATAATATTTATAAACTTGTTTTTTATTAATACTACATGAAAAGGGGATTAAAAAGAGGAAGCATTTTGCTATTTTTTGGGTTATTTATATCAGTTATATTTATAGGAGTTGTTAGCGCTGATCATGATGGTGGAAATACAATAACTGTAGGAGTTGATGCCAGTGGAAACAACGACCCCTTACTTGTAAAAGATGCAATAAATCAACATATAACTGATAGGAATCTTCCATATACTACTGTTAATAACCCTCTTTTAAGAACTACAGGAAATACTTTCCCAGGAGGCAAAAGAAGTTTTTGTGCAAATGGTAATTGTGATATATGGGGGCCCAATAAAAAGCACGACGGAGCAGATAATGTTATTTTAGAAAAAGCTTGCGAAATTCTTGGATATGGTACAGTTGATTCTCGTGAATGTTTGGATGTAGATAATAAATGTAGTTATGATCCGTCTGGAAGTAATAAGCTTACAGTATTTGATAAATATCAAAATGATTTTGTTGAAAAATCGTCAATCGGACACACAACCATATATGCAAGAACATGGATAAGCAAATTAGTTTGTAGTAATAAGCTTAAAGCTTGTAATGATAAAGTAGACAATGATGATGATGGTAAAATAGATGCTTTAGTTGAAGATTCTAATCCTAAAGGGGCATGGATAGAAGCATGGAATCAAAATTGTGCTACTGTATGTTCTTCAAAAAGCATGGTTAATGTAAGAGATAGCAACAATCAAGCATGTGCTTCTGGAGAGAGAAGATCAACAGAAGCTATTAAACAGCTAGGGGCTGGAATTTATAAGGAGGGATGCTGGAATGTTGATTGTGTTCTTGGAGCCGCTACTAGGGAAAGTGATACTGTTGGAAATTACTGTTATGAACTTGCACATGATAGTTATGGTGGTCAAAAACAAGACAATGACGCAACAGATATAACTGCTGCATGTTATTGCGAGTATACCGGACCTGCTTGTAATGATGGATTAGACAATGATGGAGATGGAAAGACTGATTATAATTCTGATTCAAATCTAGGAGATCCCGGATGTTTTAGCGCAACCGACACAAGTGAAATAGAACATGATTCTGAATGTGCAAATATTGATGATGACTCTGAAGGACCAGATACAGCACTTCCAGAATGTTCAGATGGAATAGATAATGATGACACTGATGCTGATAATTTATTTGATTTTTGCCTTGCAGATGGTTCTAATGCTGGCACTTGTGACCCAGATTGTGATGATGCTGATGATGATTCAGAAACTCCAGAATGCTCAGATGGAATTAATAACGATGGAGATACAAATGATGCTGGAGATCCTTTGATAGATTTTGGTACTACAGATACTAATGACTCTGATTGTGATGATGCTGATGACAACTCAGAAACTTCAGAATGCTCAGATGGAATAGATAATGATGGAGATACTTTTTGTGATACAGCGGGAACTACATGTATTGGTATTGATAATACAGATGGTGACCCAGAATGTGATGATGCTGATGATAATGACGAAGATGTTACTTTAGCAGTAGTAGATGGTGCTTTTTGGGAAAATCTAATAGATGAAAGAATAGGTGAAGACGTAGATCCAAGTAAGTCAGCTGACTTAACTGATGTAGTTAAATTAGTAGTGAAAGGATCAGAATTTGAAGGTAAGGTTATAACCTTTACAATAATAGAAGAAGGCCAAAATACTGCTTGGCAAGGATTTGTTAATTTTATTTCTTTTGGACTTCTTTATAGAGATCAACAAGTTACAGAAATTATAGGAAAATATGCAACTTGGGAAGCTACTACTCAGGGAAGATATTTTTTTAGAGCCGAAGTTGAAGGAGCAGCTCCTGAGGAATCAGGAATTTTAGAAGTATCAAACACAGAAGATAATGACAATCCAGTAGTTACAATAACAAGCCCTGAAGACAGGCAGATTTTTTTCAAAGGTCAAAACTTGCATTTTACAGCAACAGTTTCAGACCCTGATGATTTAAATGTTGATTGGTCATGGGATTTAGGAGAACCTAACAGAGATCCAGAATCAGGAACAATTAATACTTTAACTGAAACTATTGACTTTATTTTTCCTTATCCTACACCAGGTCAGAAAGATGCTGTTTTAACAATAAATGATGGAAGTGGTACAGGTTTAGCAAGAATTTCCATTTTAATAATAGCTTCTGATTTCATGTTGGCTTATATTGACAAACCAGTATTTGGAGAACGCTCAATGGTCCAAACAGTTGAATTTGATGCAAGAGGAACTTTTGCTGTTAGTTCTACCAGAACTATTACAGATACTGATTCTAATACTTGCTCATATACTATAACTTGTTTGGCAGGAAATTGCCCTTCTACAGCAGGAGTAACTGATCCAGCAGATTGCCCTATAACTATTGATCCTACTATTCTAGGCTGTAATTATGATGCAACTGCTACTTGCCCAATCCCTGTTGCTAACGCTCCTAGTGATACAAATCCTGCCGATTATACTGATATTGAATTTGACTGGACACTTAAAGAAGGAGATGTTGTAAAAGCTAATATAGTTGCTCAAGGGGGAGCTACTAATCCTTCTGGTGAGCATTTTTTTCATATCTTCCCTAACCCTGGACATTATTCAGCTGATCTAATTACTAGACTTATTTCTTCAACTCCAGCTCCTACCGATCCCTTAACAGTTAGTTCGACTTTTGATCTAAAATTAATCCCTCTTTCAAGTCATGATACAACAGGAGACACCCCTAACACTCTACCATTAACAGTCAGTTCAACTACTAGTACAGAATTTGATGTTGATTTTACAATTATTAATCCAAGATGTTTTACAGTTGATGTTCCTAATGATCAATCATTTATCTCAGGAAGTCAAATAGGGCAAAGTTATTGGTTAAAAGAAGGCCAACAATACAGAGCTGATGATAGTAGAAGTGCAGGTCTTAATAATTGTTTTCAAACAGATGGAGTTATAAGAGACGGAGATACTGAAATTAGTTCTCAAACATGCTGTGTAGCTGGAAAAGATTGTATTACTGGTGAATGTGTTCTTACTCAAGCACAAGGCTGCAGACAATATGATTCAGATGAATGTGGTAGCAGTAACACTCAAAGTGTTGCAGAAGATGAAATAGAGGCTATTTGCAATAGCAACCCTGATGACCCATTATGTGGCACTTGTAATCTAGACAGACAGCCTTTTCCTGGTTCTGGTGGAACTTGCGATCTTTTTAACGCATGTGTATGTGCCTGGAGAGATTCAGATGGCTGTCAGCCTAACAGGATAACAAGAATAATAACTAGTGGAGACACTACTACCATTCCTCCCACTCTTTCTATTACTTATTCTCTTGATAATTTACCATTAGGTATTGATGATACATGCGGTGGTTCTGTACCTACTGATGGCAATGATCCATGCCGTACAATAACCACTTCAGAAACTCTTGGCCCTGATGATTGTTCAAGAATAATAGGATTTAGAAGAGAGTGTCTTGGAACAAATTGTAATAGTTGCTCAGGAGAAGGAACTTATATTATACCATGCAGTGATATCATAAGATTCCCTTTTTTCACAATGATTAATCTAATAATGACTATATTATCTTTAATGGTTATTTATTCATTTTTAATTATAAGAAGTAAAAAGAAATATTAATAAAATAAAACCGAAATAAAAAATGAGGTGGAAAATATCCTTTTTTGCATTAATTGTATTAACAATATTAGTCTTACCTAGCTTTAGTTTAGCTAGCATTGAGATAGGAAATTTATCCCATCAGATAGAAACTAATTATACTCAATCACAAACAATTACAGGATGGATAAATATTAGTTTAACTAATGAGCCAACTAACACTTTAATTTCCGCATTTAATAGAAATATAACAGTTAAAAAACTTATAGAAGATAATAGTATAAGTTGTACTTCAATCGGTCCTTATGATTGTTCTTGCACCCCTACTGATTGCAGGCAAACATATTCATCTACTGGATCTCCTTTTGCTGAACAAAATTATCCAATAAACATAGCCACCACTAAATTATTTGGAATTAAAATAACTGAAACAGGGCTGGTTACAAATATTACTGATTTTAAATTTAATATATCCACTAATGCTGGAAAATCCTGCATAAATCCTCTTATGATTGACTTATTAGATAATGGAATTGACTGGACAGCTAATGAAATAAGTACCGAAGAATGCTTTATTGAAGAACCTTATGGGTGCTATAATTTAAGTGATTCTACAATAAGCGATGTACCAATTGAAGAAACAAGATATTTTTGTGGGAGATTCAACATTCCTAAAGCAAGAGGCTTTAAAATTGGAACAAAAATTACAACAGCTGGAACAGCAGCAGGATCATCAACTTTTGCTCTAACTATAGGAACAGGAGGTGTAGATAAAACCTGTACTAGTACCACTACAGAAACTACAGGTGAAATAGAAATCAACTGTATTGTGGATTTAGAACAGTTAAGCGGCACAGAAGCTGAAGTTTGTATTTTAGCTACTGCAGCAAATACAAATACATATAATATAAATTTTGAAGATACTTCAGCTTGTGGTTATATCAAAGATATTAATGGAGACAGAGTTACAGGACCTAATAATCAAATTATTAGTCATGATTACGAACTTTTTGCCAAACCATTAAAATATAATAACCCTCCAGCTGAAATTAAATTTGAAGATAGTCTTTTCACAGAAGACACAAATCTAGCAAGATTGGTTTACAATCATATAGATGATAAATATAATGGAGATTGTACTACTGGATGCATCATACCTGTAAGAATTTATTCAGGAATCGACCAAGAATTAAATATTTCTGGCTTAATAGTAAACTATGATAAAGATTCACAAAATCCAACTGGAACCGAGGAAAGAGAATTTACTGAAATTACTGAAACTCCAGCTTTAATGAGTACTGAATTTTTAAAACTAAATTTAGAATACGCTAATTTTTTAACACCTAGAACTTCAGGAGAAATATTATTTACTTTAGATATAGGAGATCAAGAAATTGAACAAAATATTACAATAACAGATATTATTAAAATACTAGACATTATTCCTAAACAAGCTGCTTTTTTAGTTCCAACAACTTTTGTAGTTTTACTAGACCAGCCTATTAATAATAGATCAAATCTTACTTTCACCTGGAACTTTGGAGACGGCACTCCAATTCAAACAACAAGTACAAATAGTCTAACTAGAACAACAACTTCTATAAGTTTAAAACATACTTATACCATTAATGGCAGCTATCAGCTTTCAGTTAATGTTTCTGATATTTCAAGTAAAACTTCAAGTAAAACAATTGCATTAAATGTTATTGCTGTTAAGGATGCAATTAACAATACTATAATAGATTATAGAAGCAGACTGCAAACCGTTAATAATAGAGTAGTTTTACTTCCAAGTTGGGTTCAAACAAGGGCTAACCAATTAGTAGATACTGATGACTTAACTACTCAAATTAACAGCTTAGAAAACCAATTTAAATCAACATTAGAAGCCGACCAACCAGAATTAGTAAGAATAATGACTAATCTAGTAAACTTAAGAATCCCTTCTAAGTTAGACCCAACATCTATAGTAGATAATATACCATTTTTTCAAAATGAAAATAGGTTTAATATTTTGACAATAGAAGAATTTGGAAGCGAAACAGCTAATGCAAGCAGAACCAATCAGGAATATTATAATGCTGCTAGTACTTGGATAAATAATAATCTGAACATTACCTTAGAATCTAAAACCTATACTGTTTATTATGATGATGCTGAGGAAACTCTCTTTTCACAAGTTAAACTTATTTTTACTCCAAAAAATAATATAGAAGAATTATATATAGTTATAGAAGGAGATAAAAGTAATATTAAATTTAAAGAAGCTTATGATGGTCAAAGAGATTTTGATGATGGTTATGGGATAAGGCTTTCATCATTATCTGCTGGTCAATCAGAAACAATAGAATTTGTTCATCCAGAAACAATAGATATTTCAAATCCTCCTGTATATGTCTCTCCTGAAATTAGAAATCTAGAATTGGGAGTTATTCCAGTAGAGGCAAAAGACAAAAAATTCCCCTGGACACTACTTATAATATCTTTATCAATTTTATTTTTCATAGCATTAGTTGCTTATATTATAATGCAAGAATGGTATAAAAGAAATTATGAATCTAGTTTGTTCAAAGACAAAAACCAGCTATTTAATTTAATAACTTTCATCAGCAATAACCTTAACCAAAAACTTACTAGAAGCCAGATATTTGGCAAACTTAAACCATTAGGTTGGAGTGGAGAGCAATTAGATTATGCTTGGAAAAAATTACATGGTCAGAGAACAGGAATGTGGGAGATTCCAATATTCAGGCCATTCGAAAAAATGAAAATTAAAAAAGAAATTGCAATGAGAAGAGGAACAGTAGCTCCAAGACCTTCAAGACCTTCTGGATCTCCTTGATTAAACCTACTTTTAGATAACTATTAAAATATCTATCCTATCACAGAAACCTTAATATAGATAATTCCTTTAATTGTGTTAGATAAAAAGGAATTGGATAGACAGAGATTTTTCACAAGAAATCTCTGTAAACAAAATCTGTTTTATTAAAAATAATGGTTATAAAAATACTTAAGAATTTTACAAAGAGAATTTTTGGTGCTATTTTCAAAAGAAGAAAGGAAATTAGTTTAGGTTTTTATGGTCCCCCTAATGCAGGAAAAACAAGCCTTGCAAACCGTATCTGTAAAGACTGGACTGGAGAAGATATAGGAAAGGTTAGTAAGGTTCCTCATGAAACAAGAAGCGTTCAATTTAAGGAAGAAGTTGAAATTAAATACAAAGAAAAAACTTTGAAATTTAAACTAATTGATACTCCTGGAATTGCTACTAAAATTGATTATGAAGATTTTATGAAAATGAAATTGAAAAAAAAGCAGGCTCAAAAAAGAGCTAAAGAAGCAACTCAAGGTATTATTGAAGCAATCCAATGGCTAGATGATATGGATGCAGTTATTGTTGTTATTGATGCAACTGAAAACCCTTACTCTCAAGTTAATATTACAATTGTTGGCAATCTAGTAGCCAGAAAAATTCCAGTTTTAGTTATTGCCAATAAGGTTGATTTAAAAAGGGCGGATATTAAAAAAGTAGAAGCTGCCTTTCCTGAATATGAAGTAGTAGGAATCTCAGCAAAATATGGCAAAAACATGGATGAATTTTATGAATCTGTGTTTAAACTGGCAAAGAAAGTTTAAAAATAAACATTTAAAAACAATATTCATGTTATTATGCTGAAAACATAATAAATAACAATCAAAAAAGAGGATTATGGCAAAGAAAAAAACAAAAGGATTAACCTTGCATTTTATTCCTTTTATTGAAATTGCAAGACTTAGTAGTGTTGAAAGAATAAAAAAATTATTGAAAATTATTTTAGATAATAAGGTTATTATCTTGCAAGGAAAACTAAGACCAGAAGAAGAAACAAGATTAATTGAAGACACTATGGTTATGATTGGCAATATTAAAGGGTTTAAAGGAGTTGAACTAGCAGTTATTTCTGGAAATGACCAGCAAAAAAGCATATTTGATAAATTAAGATTTGGTTTGGCCAAAGTTCTTGCTGGCCAACAAGATGCAATAACAATAATAGGTCCTGCTTCAATAGTTAAAGAAATGAAAAAAGACCCCAAAAAATTAGAAGTTATGCTGAGATAATTCTTTTTACCAGAAATTTCACAAATCTTTATTAATAAAGAGTTCTTTTAATAATTACCATGCCACACCAATGTACAAAATGTTCTAAAGTTTATCCTGATGCTGCTGAAGAGCTTTTAAAAGGATGTGAATGCGGAGCCAGATTTTTCTACTACATAAGACAGGAGAAATTTGATGATTTAAAAAATGAAATGAAACAAGTAATGACAGAATTAGAAAAGGCAGATAAAGATCAAATTGAAAAAGACATTAGGGAACTAACTGGATTAACAGATAAACCTGATGAGCCAGTAATACTTGATTTAGAATCTGTAAGAGTTATAAAACCTGGAAAATTTGAAATAGATATTGTAAATTTATTTGCAAAAAATCAGCCTTTAATCTACAAACTTGGAGAAGGAAAATATATTATAGATATAGCAAGTTCACTAGGAACGAAGCCTAAAGATAAAAAATCAAATTTTTTAAAGATAGTTAATAGGGAAGAAAAACTTAAAGAACAAAAAGAACAAGAGGAAAAGAGAGAAGAAGAAAAGAGAAACGAAGAAAAACAAGAGGAAAATATTAGTAATATTAATCAAGATAATGAGAGTCAAGCTAAAGAAAGCGAGAGTAACTCAAATCCCAAATCGGATACTAATAACTCTGAAAAAGAAGATACCAAAAAAGAGAATTATATAGAGCTTGAGTAATTAATAACACTTAAATAACTATTCTTCTTGATTATTTCATGAAACAAAAACTCAATGAAATACTCAAAAAACAGCTTGAATTAATAAAACCTAGTCAGGAAGATTCTGTAAAGATAGAGCAAACTAACAAAGAATTTCAGAAAGAGCTGACTAACAGTCTAAAAAAGAGAAAAATAAAAGCAGATGTTTTTGTTGGAGGAAGTTTAGCCAGAAATACCTTAGTTAGAAAGGATGTTTATGATATTGATGTTTTTGTTAGATTTGATTCTAGTTATTCTAATGATAAAATATCAGATTTGCTAGGAAGACTATTGCCAAAATCCAAAAAGATTCATGGCTCAAGAGATTATTATCAGCAAGTTACTGATAAAATAATAATAGAAGTAATACCTGTTTTAAAAATTTCCAAGCCAGAGCAAGCAGTTAATGTAACTGATTTGAGTTACTTTCATGTAAAATATCTTGTGAACAATATTAAAAAAAATAAAAACCTAATTAATGAAATTAGATTAGCTAAAACTTTTGCTCACGCTCAGAATTGCTATGGAGCAGAAAGTTATATTCATGGTTTTTCTGGTTATGCTTTAGAACTTTTAGTCTGCCATTATAAAACTTTCTTAAATTTTATAAAATCAATGGTCAAATTAGACATAACAAAAGAAAAATTAGTGATAGATGATAAGAAACATTACAAAAACAAACACCAAGTTTTACAAGAGCTAAATAAGTCCAAAACTAACAGCCCAATAATTCTTATAGACCCAACTTACAAAGAAAGAAATTCCCTCTCAAGTCTTTCTAAGGAAACTTTCTACAAATTTCAAAATTCATGTAAATCCTTTCTAAAAAACCCAAATCCCGGATTTTTTATTAAAAAACCTATTTCAGAGGATTTCAAAAACCAAAAACCTATTATAATGCAAGTTAAAACAAGTAGACAAGCAGGAGATATAGCTGGAACTAAAAGCAAGAAATTCTACGATTTCTTTTTGTCAAGGGTGAAAAAAGAATTCACAATAAAAAAATCTGGATTTGAATATGAAGAAAGTAAGAATCTTGCAAACTTCTATCTTGTACTCAGCAAAAAACCAACCAGCTTAATCAAAGGCCCTCCAATAACAACAGTAAACAATCTAACTAACTTCAAAAAAGCTCATCTCAAAGCTTTTATTAAAAAAGGATTTGCATATGTGAAACTTCAGCACAATCTTACTTTTCCAAATTGGTTTAAAATATTCTTAAAAAAAGATAAAAAGATTATAAAGGATATGGGGATAATTGGGATTAAGAAAAGTTAATGATCTCTTCTAGTTGTCCTTCTATTATCAAATCTTATTTGCTCAGAGTTCACTTCTCCATTTTCCCTTGCAAACATATCATAACCCGCACTTTTCAATAACTTATCGGCCTCTTCACACAATTCATATGCATTTTTCTCTTCAGTTTTTCCCTCTCCAGTTTCATATTCTACCATTTTATTCACTTTCATATATTTTAGCCTATTTAAAACCTACTCCTTCAAAGCCTGATCAAACATAAAAGCTAAAGTTGAACTGAAAAAAGGAGTATTCAGCCAAACAGCAATATCTTCATCTGGTGAATTCCCATTTGAAATCATGAAGAGAATTTCTTTATTATCAGCAATAAAAAATCTAGTATCTATATCAATATTTTTTGCTTTAATTTTAAATTTATTATTTATCTTTTTAATCTCTCTTTCATCACCCAATAAGGCAATCTTAATTTTAACATTAGCTTTTTGCAATTTATCAAACAAAACTGAAAAAAACCTTGACTTTGTATTTATTTCTTGCACAGATGTACATATAATAACTTCTTTTTCTGCATTTTCTAAAAGTTCTTTAATATGATTGTAAATTCCTGTTTTTCCCTTTATTGATCCTGAAATTTCCTCTCGTTTGATTGGATCTATTCCAACAGTATATAGTTGTTCTAATTCTTTATACTCATTTGTATCTTTCAATTTTTTAATACTATCAATCTTTTCATTAGCAGTTTTCAAAGTGTTTGTTTTTAATTTTTCAATAATTATATTCGGCTTTACTGCAATATATTTAACAGGTTTTCCTAGTTTCATTATTGCAAATCCCCTTTTCTCCAAACTTTCTAATACATCATAAGTTCTACTTCTTGGAACTTCAGAAATTTCTGCTACCTCTCCAGCACTAGCAATACCTTTTCCAAGCAACGCTAACCAAACTTTAGTCTCATAAATATTTAAGCTAAAATGATCTTTAATTTGATTAACTAATTCTTGTTTTATTATCATAAATATACCAAAATATACCCATTTATAAAGGTTTTTATTGTTGTTACTACATAATTAATACAAATAATGGTATTATCTAAAAAATATCAAACCAACCAACTAACAATCATCCCTAAATACATTCCAATAGTAATAAAAGGCATTGCAGGATAAAACTTCCCTTTTCTAGCCATTATAAACAAGAAAAGAAGTGCTAAAGTAGCAGATACAGCAATTATTAAGGCTGGAATTATTCCAAGAAACTTATAAAAAACACCTGCAGTTATTATAGGAAAAATTACATCTCCTCCACCTAAAATAGCAAGATTAACCTTTATCCTAGCTTTTTTAAACTGCGCTTCCAGGACCTTATCTCCCTTCTTTTCATATTTCTGCCTTATTTCCCTAATTTTCAGTCTTTCTTTTTTATCAGCATATGGAACAAAAAATCCTGTAAAAAATCTCAATTTTTCAATCTGATATTTAGCCATTTTCTGCATAAATTCTGTATGCCAGACAGCCCAGATATCATAAAGAGAAATTAAAAATAATATTATTATAATCCACATAATATTAAGCAGAGGAATAAAAACAGCAGCAATTCCGGGATAGATTAATAATTCAGTAAAATTATGCAAAATAATATGCCTCTTAAAAATTTTAATATAAGCTAAAGGAATGGCTATTATCAGAACTAAAAATTCTGTATAAAAAGTTAAACCTAACTTTAAGAAAATTACATATGAAGTCAAACCCAAAGCTAGAATAGTAACAGTAAAATACCAGATTCTAATAAAGGTCTCAGCATTTAATCTAGTTAACAAGAAAAATAAAGTTATTGCAATTATAAATGCCGCAATAATTTGAAAACCCTGAGGCTTTTCCTTAATTTCTTCCGGAGGCTCCATGCCATACGGCAAGTCAACTCCATCACTATAAGAAGTAAACACAAATATCCCAATTAATTGAGTTACTAAAAACATTGTTATTAGAATTGTAGTTATTTTTGAAGTGTGTTTCATACAAAGAAAAGTAAAAAAGAGTTTTTAAAACTACTCCTAAACAATAATCTTTATAAATAAACCTTCTCACAAATCATCATGGAAGATAATTATCAGATATATTACATTGTATTAAGAGACCAAGAAGGAAAATATTATTATGAATTAAATCAATCTTTAGAAGATATGACTGAAGAGTTCGCAGATAATAGAAATAAAATAGAGTTCTCAAGTTTTAGAATGGATTACTTAGATGATGCTAGAGATATTTTAAATGCAGCGTGTGCCCAAATAACAGAAAAAGAGCTTTATAGAGAATTAAAATTTTTAGAACATTTAAAATAAGCTATCTCAACCTAATCGTCTCCATATTTCTAGGAACATTTGTCTCAATGTGGTGTAATTTATATATCGAGCTAGCTAAGTCAAGACAACGCGACTGCTCTCCATGATTAAGTATAATTTTATTAGCTTTTGGTTGAGTTCTATTTGCATATTCTATTAACTCATTTCTACCAGCGTGAGCTGACAAACCATCAATGGTAACAACATCAAAATTAACATTGATTATTTCTTCTTTACCTTCAACATTCATATTAACTTGCTTAACACCATCTTGTACTTGCCTTCCCATACTTCCTGCCCCTTGATAACAAACGAAACACATTTTATTTTTTTTATTAGATGAAAAATGTCTGAAATATTCAACACTTGCTCCTCCAACCAACATACCTGAAGTAGCAAGAACAATACAGGGACCTCCTTCAATTACTTTTTTTCTTTCTAAAGGGCTACCAACTCTTTGGAAAATATCTGAAACAAAAGGATTTTTATTTTGAAAAATATCCCTTCTTACTTGACTACTAAGAAAATCAGGGTATGCCGTATGAATTCCATTAATATCCCAAATCATACCATCGATATAAATAGTAACTTTTGGAAGCTTTTTCTCTCTCATGGCCTCTTCTAAAATCAACATTGTTTCTTGGGCTCTTCCCAATCCAAGTTCAGGAATTAAAACTTTTCCTTTATTCTCAATAGTCTCTTTAATCTCTCTAATTAATTGTTCTTCAGATTCTCTTCTTGGGGGTAAAACATTAGCTTTCCCTCCATAAGTGGCTTCTAAAATCATTGTCTCCATTCTAGGGAAATTACTAACCGCACGATCTAATAATCTCGTTTTAGCATATTTTATATCTCCAGAATAAACCAAATTATGCGCGCCATTTCCAATATTAATATGAGTAATTGCAGAACCTAAAGCGTGTCCAGCATTGTAAAAAGTAATTCTGATATCAGGAGCAATATCTGTAACTTCATTATAATCCAAACAAATAGTATGTTTAACCATTTCTTTAACATCTACTGATGAAAACAAAGGAGCTGAAGCTTGTTTATATGCAACTCCAATAAAGTCTAAAGCTAAGATAGCTGCAAGATCTCTTGTAGGAGTAGTCATATAAACTGGCCCTCTATAACCCATCCTAAATAAATATGGAATTAATGCTGAATGATCTAAGTGAGCGTGGCTAAGAATAATAGCATCTAAATCATTTATTTTAAATTCTGCAATATCTAAATATGGAAATCTATCTTTTCCTTTAGCAGCCGGATTAATCCCGCAATCCATAAGAATTTTCGTTTGAGGAGTCTGTAGTAATAAACAGCTCCTTCCCACTTGCCTACCACTACCTAAAACAGTAATTCTAATCCACCCTTCCATTTTTTCTGGATTCCATTCCTTGTATATTTTTTTCCCAACAGAATTCAGAAACCTTTTTCTAACCGTATTATTTTGATATAAAACAGCCCTAATATTTTCTGTTATCTTAGATTCAATTGCTGGACTTCTCTGAATTTGAGGTATCCAGAAACTATTATCTTTAATTTCTTTTAATATCAATCCGGACTTTCCAATTACCAAACCTGGCCTTTTAGCTCCAATAACAACAATGCTCCTCTGAACATCAAAAAGAATATTTGTTACATCAGCTTCTTTAGGAACAATATCTTTGATTATTTTTTCAGTTTCTTCTTGATCTTTAAGCAATTTGTTATCTGCCCTTAATTCAATTCTTTTTTTAAATTTATTAACAAGTTCTTTTATTTTACCTCCATTGTCTCTAAAAAAATCCATATCATTTGTATATAGAACTATGTTTGCTCCTTCAAAACTAGCACTTTTAATTACTTTAGGTAATTCTTTCTGTACATCTCTTAAAATATCTGGCATTTTCTTGTTTCCTTTTTTGAAAATGACAGGCTAAAAAATCAAAGATTTTTTATGTCTGGCATTTTTCCATTTCACTTATTTACTTTTATTCACTTAAATTTAACTAATAATATTTTAATTTGTTAATAACTATTAACTCATAATAAGCAAGACCTCTTTTATTTCTTAATCATCTTTAGTTTTTTAGTTACTATATAATCTCAACTTAATTTTGACCGCTTCTTTTTTCTCCGAGTCTATCTTTGTATTCAGCAGTAATCTCTTGAGCAATAACGTGCTCTATCTTACCATCCTCTATTTTAAAGACATCTATTCCATAACCACTTCCGGTATCTCTTTGAGTTGAAGATTTTATAGCTTCAACAACTAACTTTATTCCTTCTTCTGTAGTCATATCTTTTTTATATTCTCTCTCTAACAAACCTAAAACAAAAGGCATTCCAGAACCAAAATTAGCATCATAATCCTCAACTTTCATTGCAGTTCCTGCCGGCTCAATAGTATATAATTCAGCCTTGCCATCTTCATCAAATCCTGCAATTAATGTCCCAACAATTGAAGGAATCATACTCATCTGCCTTATATTTCTATAAGTCATCATACCAATCAAATTTGCAGCTTCTTTTATAGTTGGCCTTACTTTACTTCTCAACTCTTTCAATCTCAATTCTGCAGCAATAACTTTCTTTTGCATTTCAATATCAGCAACCATTCCAGTAGCTGAAATTACTAAATAATCATTAATTTGAATAGCTTTTTGGACATTTTTGCCAACAACAAGATTTCCAGCAGTACTCTGCCTGTCAGCACCCATTACAACTCCGTCTTTACAGACAATACCCATAATGGTTGTTCCAGATTTAAGAATATTATTCTTTAATTCGTTTTTTAATTCTTGATCCATTTTAATTTAATAAAAATACGTAGTAAGCATGATAGCCCTAGAACTTAAAACTCTAAGTCTTAATGTCATTAATTTTATTTTATTAATCATTTAATAATCCATCTAATTTCTTTAGAATTTACAATACTGATATGAAGTAGGGGTTTATAAAGGTTTTTGTTCAACCCCACTAACCCCATTCTTCTTACTAATCCTAATAATATTGTCTACAAACCCCTCTATTCTCTGCTCATGGCTAACTAGTATGAGTTGATCAGTATCAAGCTGATCTAAAACATCTCTCATTTTATCCAATTGTTCAGCTGAAAAACCATCTGTCGGCTCATCTAAAATAACAATATTAGAAGTTTTAAGATTACTTAACAGGCTGTTTATTACCTGATTTAAAGCCAGTCTGTAAGCAAGAGCAATAGCTGTCCTTTCTCCTCCTGAAAGAAAACTATAATCCAATTCGTAATCTTGCTGTTCTACAACAGGAGAAAAATCATCATCTAATTTGGCTGTCAAGCTTTCAGAAACTAAAATTGAAAACCATTTTGAAAAAAGATTTGAAAATTCTTCTTTCAAAGTAATCATAACTTGCTTTTCTGTAAATAATACTATTTCCAAAAACTTATTAGAAATCCAAAATTCAAGTTCTTTAATTTTCTCAGTCTCAGCCCTCAATCTTTCCTTCTCCTCAATTTTTTCCTTATTTTCTTTTATCTGTTGTTCTGAAAATTGAATTTCTTTAGCTATCTCTGCTTTCTTTATCCCAGCTACACTTTCATTATATCTAGCCTCTTTCAACCCTTCAACCCTCTCTTCATAAATATCATCATATTTTTCATATTCTTTTATTGATTTTTCAAGAGTCAAAACTTGCTGGTTCAACATTTCATTATCTTTCTCCAAACCTATTCTTTGTTTCCCAATATCTTTAATCACATCTTCTTTTTCCTTCAAACCCTCTAATTTAACTTTCAACAAATCCATATCAGATTTTTGTTTCTCAAACTCTTGTCTAGATCTTTTAGCACCTTCCAAACTATCTATTAGTTCTTTCTTCTTCTCATCTAATTCAGTAATCTGTTTATTAACAAGTTCAATTTCTTTATTAGCATTTTCCAACATATTATTTTTATATTCTTGAGAAACTTCCTGCAAACAAGTAGGACACTTTTCCAAACCAGAAAGTTTATTTATCAAACTTTCAGCTTCCATTTTCTTAGATTCAAAGGTTTTTATTTTGCTTATTATATCAACATATTCTTTTTGAACTTCATTTTCCTTATTTTCTTGAAACTTAATTCTATCATCCAAAGAATTATACGATTCTTCACTAAACTTTAATTTCTCAATATCCCTTATCTGTTGTTCCAAATTATTAATATTACTAACAAAGCCATCTATCTGTCTCCTTTTTTCAGATACCAAAAGAATAATCTTCTCTTTTTCATTTTCCAAACCTTTTTTCTCATTAATCTTATCTTCAATTTCTTTAATAGCTTGTTCCCGCAAGCTTCTAGTTTCCATAGATTTCTTATACTCTTCCCCAGCAACTTTCTCATCTTTATTTAATTCAACTAATTTCTTTTCTTTCTCAACTAAATCTTCTTTAATCTTATCCAAATCTTGTAATAAAGCCTGATTAATTCTTATTTTCTCTCTTAATCTACTTGTTAAAATACCTACATTTTCTTGAATTCTTTTATATTTATCAATGCCAAAAACATGCCTTAATGTATTAAGCCTAACATCTTTTGATTCTAAAATAATCTGCTTCATTTCTTCTTGGGGAGTATAAACAGTAAACTTATACAATAAATTAGTTTTCTTGGCAAATTCAGCAGGATAATTTAACAAACCAAGTATCTTGGCCTTAATTTCAGTAACACTTTCTTCAAATTTTTCATCGTCAATTGTAATAGAAACATAATCTTGGGAAATTGACCTTTTACCTCTTTTTAATCTTCTTTCAATAACAATTTGCTTACCATCAATCTCAAATTCTAAAACAACTTTACCTTTATCCATACCATTACGAAGAAGAGAATTAGCTTTCTGAGAGGGTTGTAATCCAAATAAGGCAAACTCAACAGCCAACAAGATAGTCGTCTTTCCACTACCTATATCTCCAGATAACAAAGTAGAACCATTAGGAAATATAATTTCCTGCTCTTCATAACTCCTCAAGTTATTAATTACCAGTTTTTTTAATATCATAATTAAATAATATATCTTCTTCTTATAAAAATAATTATACTAAAGTAAATAGAAAATAAAAAATCAGCCTCTTTTGAAAGAATTCATCACAAAAATAAAAAAAAACAAAAATAAAAAAATAAAAAATTAGTAATAATTTGTTTCTCCGAATTCTTCAACTTCAGCGGGTTTCTTTGATAACAATACTATAAGTATTATCAGTAGAACTACAAATATTATAACTAAAACTACTGTAAGTATAACAGTTGTACTAGCTACTCCATTAGCGATTCCAGAACTTTTCTCTACATTAACACTATAGCTAACTTGTTTTGATAAACCAGTTTCACTATTAGCATTAACAGTAATTACATAAGTTCCTTCTTCAAGGTCACTTGCAGCTTTTACTCTAATTTTTACAGTTCTGCTTGATTCTGGGCCAACAGCCACAACAGGTTCTGTTGCATCTATAACTATACCTGAAGATTGTCCAGGTGTAATTGTATAAACAACCATTTGATTACTTGGATTAACCAAGACAAGATCAAAAGTTGTTTCCTTTCCAGGAGCTATTGTTTTTGATGTTACACCAGTTAATACTTCAGTACCAACAGATTGAACAATAACTCTTGCAACAGCTGTTACGCTTGCTTTATGGCTAAATGCTTCAACTACTATTTCATAGTTTCCAGGTGCAGTGTTTCTAGGCACAGTTAAGTAAACTGTCTTGCTAGCTGAATCATCGATGTTACCATCAGTTAAATCTTGCACAGATGCAAGATCACCAATATGTTCAGTTTTACTAATTCCTAAACCAGGAATAGTAACTTTAACAAATACATCGTCAAGTCTGTTTTGACCGTTGTTTTCAACAACAACATTAACAGCTACTTGATCACCAGTAACAACAATATCTGATAAATCCAAAGATAATACGCTCAGACTAGATGATTCTTTTTCTATTCTTAAAAGAATAGGAAGTTCATCATAATGAGTCTGACCACTAATTACCTTAACATATAGATTAACATCTTTTGTATCTCCATCAAAGTCTGATGTTGAAGGCATTCTTAATGAAAACGTATTGGTATAAATAGTTCCACTAGTAACAGTGAAATAATCTGTTTCCTGTGAGATTCCATAAAATCCTTCAATATAGACCTTAACTTTGACATCAGAAGTAACAACAGGATTGCCGTCAACGTCATATAAAGCAGTAAAGTCAACTCTAATAGGAACAGTTTCTGAAGGTTCTACAGAAACAGGATCTAAAGAACTGCCTTTAACTTCTACATAAACAGCATCAGTAACCTGAGCCATAACTGCACTTAAAGCAAAAATCATAGCAAAAAGTGCTATAAAAGAAACCAAAATTGTTTTGTTTTTCATGTTTTAAGCTTTTGTAAGGTTTTAAATTTAATTAATAAAAACACATAATTTTAGTTTATAAACATTTCTATATTGTAGTAACTATAAAATAACTACATCTTGGAAAGATTTAAATAGTATACCTAGGTATACTCACTAAAGTAAAAAAACATGGCAAAAATAACAACTATAAAGATACATAGGAAAACAAAAGAAAGACTTGATAGATTAAAAGAGTATGAAAGGGAAACATACGAGCAAGTTCTAAGAAAAATTCTATTTATTCTAAATACAAGCAAAAAAAACCCTGAAAGAGCTCAAAATATTTTTAAAAAAATAGATTCTGCGATAAAAAAGAAAGAAAAGTATACTGAGGTATACCCAGATGAGAAGGAAGATTAATTACCTTTCAAAATATCCAATCCCTCTTGACAATCTTCAATCATTGAAGGACTCTCATTAACTATTGTAATATCTTTATCTTTAGGCAGTTCTTTAAACAAACCTTCCCAATCTGAAATCTCTGTCTTCTTATGGTGTTTCTCTCCTTTTTCTCCATAAACAATTCCAGTAAAATGGCAATGCCATTTTTCCTCAGAAAACAACTCTTTAATCTTATCGTAATTAACTTTCTTATCTCTAGCTAAAATATGAGCAAAATCGATACAAAAACTACACCCAGTTTCTTTATGTAACCTATAAATTTGATCAAAGCTCCCAAACACATTAACCTTGCCCATAGTCTCAGGAGCAATCTTAATTTTCCATTTTTTCTTTTTAATAACCTTCATCATATCTACTATTTCTCTTTTAATATTCTGATAAGTTTCTTCTTCCTCCATCCCAGAATAATACCCAGCATGAAAAACAACAACCTTGCATCCCAACTTCTCCCCAACCTCACAACAACTTAGTATTCTCTTCTTACTATTTTCAATCTTCTCAGGTTCTTTACTATTCAAATTAACAAAATAAGGAGCATGAATGCTTAAACTAATATCAAATTTCTCAGCTGCTTCTCTAATCATCTTAATATCTTCATCCTTCTTAATATAAACACTATAAGTAAAAGCTATCTCACATGCTTTAAAACCCAAATTATGATACTTCTCTAATCTCTCAACAGCTTCTTTAACAGGCCCTAAACCTGCAGGTCCTAATTTGATTGTCATTTTAGTAATATATCAATAACAATATTTAAAATTATGCTATATATCAGTAACATAAAATATATCAGCTAGAACAAGCAGACTTAGAGAGAATCATCATCCAAGTTTATAAGTTACCAGTACTAAATAGCCTGCAAACCTTCTTTAATCTCACCTAAATTTTGTAATAAATAATTATGCATTCTATCAATAATAATCTCTTGAAGTTCTTCCTTCAATCTACCATTACACCTCAACATATCCTTTTCTGGAAGAATATCATCAACTTTCTGAACTTGGCATACCATTGATTTGCCTTGTAAATCTTCAACATTCAAACTACCCTTATTAACTTTTAATAATCTAACTTCTACATCACAAGAATTTTTATTACTGCTTAAAATTTCATACCTCCAGACATAGTTATCATCTTCTCTAATAACCCAAACCTTCTTACAATCTAACAAAGCTTTATCATAACATTCAACATCTTTACATTCTTTAGCAAGAAAGTAATTAAAATAAACAAAAAAACCAAGTAATCCTACGATTAAAATAATAAAAGCTATCAAGAACCTTTTTTTATATCTTTTAGTACCCAGTTGTTTAACTTCAGATAAATCAATCAAACCTCTTCCCATATAAGTAAATGATAAAAGAAGTATTTAAAGTTTTTTGAGAAGTATTAGTAATTAATAAACTACCAACAAGCTCACGAGAAACTTAGTATAATATTCATGAGATATCAAAAGAACCAACATTAATTTGGTTTAGTCTACAAACTAACCAAATTAATATCTGTATCAGAACTAACAAAATTACTAGCAATAAGATTACTACATCCTAACTTCTCACAATTTTCAATAACTCTAGGTGTTGCAGTCCCATCAATTGCAATAATATAAGCAGGATTATTTAATTCCAAAAGGCCTAATCTTCCAGCAGGAACTTTTTTAACAACTTCTAAATCTTTATTAAAGATTAAAGCTCCTTTACTTCCAACTAAATCTTCAACAACAGATTTAATTTCTTCTTTTTCTTTAGCAGTTATTTTTTCAATTTTTGCTGTTTCAACATCTTTGTGACCTTCAACATCTCCAGATGTTGAACCTGTTTTCTTTGAACCTGCTTTCTCTAAACTTACTTTCTTACCTTTATATTCACCAACTGGTATTTTTTTTCTTAAAGCTTGCAATGCTTCTTTGCTTGTTAATTCTTCAACTTCTTTTCCTTCCGGAGCCTTTGCAATAAAATTAATTTTTGCATTTTCAGTTACATTCTTAATTATAAGATCTCCACCTCTATCTCCATCAACAAATAAAATAACAGATTCTTTCTCTTCACTTAATTCTATAATGGTTTTCGGAAGCTTTGTTCCGTCCATAGCTATAGTATTTTTAATGCCTTTCTTTAATAAATTAATGACATCTGCTCTTCCTTCTACAATAATAATTTCATCTCCTGAAAGATCTCCGCATGATAGGTTCTCAGTTCCATAAGTCTGAATTTTTGAAGCTTTAAAAGAACTTTTTATTTCTTCTGTCATTTCATCTAACTCACTTTCCTCGCCAAACTTTTCCATTAATTTTTTAGCTCTTTCAAGAATATAGTCTCTCTTACTTCCTCTAACATCTTCAATTTTTTCTATTGTTATTTTGGTGTCAGTAGGACCAACTCTTTCTATAGTTTCTAAAGCAGCTCCAATTATGGTTGTTTCTGTTTTATCCATAGCAGTTGGAACTTCTATCTCTCCAATAGTTTTTCCGTCTTCATAATTTAAACTAACCTCAATTCTTCCAATTTTACCTGTTTTTTGTAATTCTCTCATTTCTAAATCATCGCCTAACAAACCTTCTGTTTGTCCAAAAAGAGCACCAATCATATCTGGTTTTTCAATTGCTCCGCTAGCTTCAAATTTAGCATGAATTATATACTTTATTGATACTGGGCTTATTTTTGCCATTTTAATGGCCTCCTAAAAAGTCCAGACTAATTTGAACATTTTTTAATTCTCTTTTAATATTTTGTTTCATTTTATGTTTTCTCCTCAAGAAAACTAAGAAATATTGTAGTCTTACTTAATCTAACCACTATAATTTATTACTCTTTATTTGATTCAATCCAAAAAGAATATGAATGGATAATTTGTGAATCGTGATTTGTGATTGTGATTTATAAGATAATAATATTTTTTCTTAATTATCTCTTTATTTTATATTAATTCAAGAAGTAAATGGTTTATAAAGCTTTCCATTACATCATACAAATAGAACAAATTAGTAATTAACTAAGAAACTTTTTATCATTTATAAATTTTATTATTCTTAATTATAATAAAAAATTACGATAAAAAGATTTAAATACCTTTTATATAATATAGATTTAGAAAAAATGAGGGATAAAACATCTGAGGTAGATGAATTTGATCAAGATCTAGACGAGTTAAGTTTAGAGCTTGAAGATGATGAATAATAATATTTTTTTCTTTTTTTTCTTTTTTTTAAATATGATAAAAAATATTGTATGAAAGAACAGATAATTATTTAAATTTAAACCAATTAAAAATACTATGGAAGCAAATATGAATGAAGTGAATGAGAACTTAATAGAATTAAGGAAAGATGTGGAATTAATTAAAAATATTTTAATATCAGAAAGGGAACTTAGTGATGAAGTAAAAAGAGAATTAGAAGAAGCAAGAGTGAAAAAAGGAGAGTTTTATATTGAAGAAGAGGCAAAAGAAATTCTCAATTTGTAATAACTTCTAGATATAATAATGCATAAACTTATTTTTGAAAAACTAAAAGATACCGAAGGATTTAGGTTAAGAATTAGTGATTGGAGAGTTATTGCAGATATTGACAATAAGATAATTACTGTCTTAAAAGTTAGACATAGAAAAAATGTTTATAATAAGTAAAGTTATTTAAGGTTTTTAGGGTTTTACGACTTTATGCAAAAAACCATTTAAACATGATGTATATCTTAATGCTGGTCCAGAAGATAATTGAACATTCCCTATAAAATAATTAGCTCTGTCCATATTACTATCAGAAAACCTCACTCTTTCCCAAGAGCTTTCATCAAGTACATCTTCAAAACTTGTCAAATACATATTGTTTTGTCCAAGGTAATGATCCATACCTCTTAAAAAACCATAACATGAGTTTGGATTTTTAATATTATCAGTAGGAGTTTCTCCTTCTAAAACTTCATTATCATTTTCCATTTTAAATCTTCCTAAATACAAACTTGAAGAATCTTTTCGTATTGGAGTTATTATAGTTGGCCCTAAGTCTTCTATTTTAAAACCATTTTTCTCTTTTTCTCTCATAAGAAAAAGCGCATCATAATGAACCCCGCTGCCATTAATACCTATTATAGCATCCTGTTCAGAACGAAATTTATAAGAAATATCTCTAGTTGTTATTTGTTTCAAATTAGGTGATGAGATTGCAGAAGGCATTTTTATTTTTTATATTTTATAAATTTAATCTTACTCAAGCTTCTTCGCAATTAAATCAGTACAGTTACCAGCAGCTACAGTAGCCCCAGCATCTCTGATAGCGAATCTAGCCATATTAGGATTATCACTTGCTTTTTCAATTACTAAGTTACCCATTGGCTTAAACTTACAAACAGCAACATCTCCGTTTTTCAAGAAATCAACTTTTCCTTCTACAGGTTGTCCGCTTGCAGGATCAATTTTATGTACAATTTCAATTAATTGGCAAGGAACCTGAGCTGTGTGAACGTGGAATACTGGAGTGTATCCTTTTGCAATAACAGTTGGATGGTTAATAACTGCAACTTGAGCTGTAAATTCTTCTGCAATTGTAGCAGGTTTAGCAGCATCACATATAACATCTCCTCTAGCAATATCTTTCTTACCAATTCCTCTTAAGTTAATACCAACATTAAATCCAGCAGGAGCTTCTTGATGTTGCTCATGATGCATTTCTATACTTTTAACCTCTCCTTCAACACCTGTTCCGCTTCTCCCTGGTAATACAATAATTTTCTGACCAACTTTCATTACTCCTGTTTCAATTTTACCAACTGGAACAGTTCCAATACCTGTAATGTCATAAACATCTTGCACTGGCATTCTCATAGGTAAATCAATTGGAGGTTTAGGTTCTTCAAATAAATCTAATTGTTCCCAAATAGTTGGACCTTTGTACCAACCCATTTTATCTGATTTTTCTTTAATATTATCTCCTTTTAATCCACTTACCGCTAAAAAAGTTGTTTTTTCAGGATCAATTCCAACAACTTTTAACAGAGCAGAGACCTCATCTTTAACTTTATTGAAATCTTCTTCTTTGTAATCAACAGTATCCATTTTATTAATTAATACTGCAACTTCTTTAACACCCATTGTTCTTAACAACCATAAGTGCTCTTTTGTTTGAGGCTGAACACCTTCTTTAGCAGCAATTGTCAAAAAAGCAGCATCTGCTTGACTAGCTCCTGTAATCATGTTCTTAACAAAATCCTTGTGACCAGGCGCATCAATTATTGTAACTTGCCTTTTAGGCGTAACAATTTTCTGATAAGCTAAGTCAATTGTAACTCCTCTTTCTCTTTCTTCTTTAATTCTATCCATAACATAAGCAAATTCGAAACCAGGTTTACCTTGTTTTTCAGCTTCATCTTTAAGCTTTTTCATTTCTTGTTCAGGTATAATCCCAGATAAGAACATAAGCTGACCTACACAAGTACTCTTACCGTGGTCAACGTGACCTACAAATACAATATTCATTGTTGGTTTATCTAGTGCCATATTATTATATTATTTGAAAATTTTATTCAAAAATTTTTAAGTAATTATACCTAAAAATTTAGCTTTATAAACCTTTCTGTATTTATTGTAACATGAAAAATAATCAGATTTTAATAAATCAAATCCTAGAACAAGTAAAAAAACATAAGAAATACAGTTCAATCTCCAATACTATCGTCAAAAAAGAAATATTATCTTATTTAATCATCAATCCCAAAACTACATTAGCAGATAAACAGACTATTAAAGAAATTCGAGCAAAACTTCATAGAGTTTATAGTAGTTATCAAACAAGAAAAAAAGGGAAAAGAAATATTTATTTAGAAGAATTAAAAAAAGATCCTGAAAATATTGATATCACTAACCAACTACTCTCGATAACTCTCTCAACGAAAGAACGATTGAATAGTTACCAAGAAATCTACAAGAAAATCTTCAAAATAACTGGAAAACCTAAAACAATTATAGACATTGGAGCAGGATTAAATCCTTTAAGCTTCCCATATATGAAATTAAAACAACTTACTTATTTTGCATATGATATTGACCTTGAGGATATTAAATTTTTAAATAAATATTTTAAGATAATGAAGATTAAAGGTAAGGCTAAAATTATGGATGTAAGAGAACTTAACAATCTAAAAAAACTTCCAAGTTCTGATATTACATTCATGTTCAAACTAATTGATTTAATAGATTCAAAATCAAAAAGAAAAAATAAAATAAGTGAAGAATTAATAACTTATTTATTAAAAAATAAAACAAAATTCATTGTAGCAAGTTTTGCAACCCATACTTTAACGAGAAAATCAATGAACTTGCCTAGAAGAAGAGGTTTTGAATTAATGTTAGAAAGAAACCAGTTATCTTTTAAAATAATTAAAACAAGTAATGAAGTTTTTTATATAATTTATATATAATTTACATTGGAGCTTCTGGTCCTTCTCCATTTGAAGCTTGGTCTCCATTTGGACAATTATTATCCTTACAATAACCAAGAATTGTACATGTATACTTTATACAACACATATTTGTTCCACCAAATAGATTATGACAACCTGCAATGCTACCTCCAAGATTTTGAGTTGTACTTATAGAATGCGCACCAAATAATTGATTATATGTTTCTGTACAGCAATCTTTACACTTTAGTTTTGATTTTATTTTATCTTTAGCAATTTTTATGCATTCTTTTTTAGCATTGGCTAAGGCCTTCAAAGCTTTTATACGGGGAGGGGAGCCAGCTTTCAAATCATTTCCATCGCATTGTCCTTTTGGATATCTAAATTCTTCACCATTACTTTTGCTTGTTACTGTAACTGTCCAACTGTTACTATCTTTACATTGTTTTTCTAAATTTAGTTCACAACTATCTCCTTTTTTCTCTATAGTATGAAATTCACAATTTTTTGGAAAATCTGGAATTGAAGGAGGTCCTTGTACATTAGGATCATTCTCATTTTCTTTAATATAATCTTTATCGCATTTAGATAGAGGCACTTCCAAGACCCCAGTTTCCCTTCTTTTTCTTCTTTTCCCATCTACTTTTATGTTATATTCACATGAATAATAACAACAAATCATAGGGTCTAGGTTTTCTTCATCTTCTTGGCCAGCTTTTTCATCTTTGGCTCCAGATTTTACCTGGCCTAAACCTTCCTCATCCTCGCTAACTTCCTTAGAACTCTGATAAGCAAATGCAAAAACAAACAAAACAACTAAGATTATAACTATTGTAATAATTATCTTATTAACATTCCAACCACTTTTCTTCTTTCTTACCATCTTACTCTCTTTTTACAATGAGTTAAAGAAATTATATCTTATAAATATTTCTAATTCTAAATCCAAATACTAAAACCAGGCATTGAGTAATAAACGGGATAGTAACTTCTAGAATATCCAAAATTGCTATAACCCCATCCATAACCTCCATACCCACCAGAACCTAAACCATAATAATTTCCATAACCAAACCCACCATAACCTAAACCACTCATTCCAAGTCTATTAAAACCAAACCCGCCATAACCTAAACCAGACCCTCCATAACCAAAGTAAATAGGTGGGCTATAATCTCCACTTTCATACATCTTATATCTATAATGCCCATAAGATCCCTTAAAAACGGGTTTCTTATAATCATTATGAGTATTATGGCTCTTTTTATTCTCTATATAAACAGACGCGCTACTTTTACCTTCTGGCCCTTGATATTCATGATTAAATGGAGCATTTTTTGATTTTACTTTATTACAATCATCATAATATCCACTGCTAGTTTTACATAAAGCAGCAGAAACACTACTAACTAATAATAGAACCATTACACTTGCAAAAAATAAATATAGTTTTTTCATTTTATTTATTTTAATTTGTATCAGAACTCTATTTCCCTAAGGCAATTATATACTAAATTATATATATTTAAAGCTTCCTATTCATTCTCAGCCATACCTTTCCTATCTCTAATCTGCTTGACAACTACTTCTTGTATATTTGGAGGAACTTTCTCAAAAGACTGGTCAATCATGCTAAAATTACCCCTGCCTTCTGTAGCCGAACGAATATTTGAAGCTAAACCAATCATTTCTGCAACAGGCAATTTAGCTTGTATATCAACATGTCCGCTTGTTTGCTTAATATCTAGTATTTGTCCCCTCTTACTTTGTACTAATTTAGTCAACTCACCCATATAATCTAAAGGACCATCCACTAAAAGTGTTTGTATAGGTTCCAATAAACTAGGAGTCCCAGATTCTATTGACATTCTCATAGCATCTCTAACAGCCGGATAAATCTGAGCAGGCCCTCTATGAATAGCATCTTCATGCAATTTTAAATCTACTAAACTAATTTTCATTTTCGCACAAGGTTCTCTTGATAAAACCCCTGCATCAATAACCTGCTCAACACCATCCATTGTCATTTCAATAACTTCTCCAATATGAACTTCTCCTTTAGTTTTATCTAAAAAAACACAATCTTTGTAAATATTTCTGTACTGCCTTGCTTCACTATTACTAACACCTAATTCAGATAATTTAGCCCATAATTCTTCATTTTTCTTTTTAGTTCTGCCTTCTCTAATTTCTCCTTTTTTAATAGCTTCATAGACAGCAGGCTCTAAAGGTTCTACTTCAATCCAAAACATATTATGTTTGTTTGGACTTTTCCCATCCCCTTTACTTCCAGGTTTCATAACTGTTTCTCTATAAACAACAATAGGTTCACTCGTCTTAACATCAACTCCTTTTTCAGTCTTAATTCTATTTTCAATAATTTCTAAATGCAATTCACCCATACCAGACATTAGATTTTCTCCAGTTTCTTCATTAATTTCAATTCTTAAACTTGGATCTTCTTTAGCAACTTTTTTCAAAACTTCAATTAATTTTGGGAGGTCTTGAGGTTTAGGTACACTAATGGACTTTGTAATAACAGGTTCAAAAATATGTTTAATGGTTTCAAAAGCTTCTTGAGGTTCTAATGTTATAGTCTCTCCTGGCTGGCTTACTATTCCAGTAATAGCAAGTACATTCCCAGCAGGAACTGCTTCTAATTGTTCAGGCTTAGTCCCATTATAAACTAAAACTTGCTGTATTCTTTGTTTGTTTTTATCAGTATTCAAATAAACTTCCATTCCTGGCTTTAATGTTCCAGAAAATAATCTTCCCGCCGAAAGCTCCTTTCCAGCTTTACCTTCAATTATAGTATTTGTAATAATAAATGCAACTTCCCCGTCAGGATTACAATCAATTAAACCTTTTCCAAAATCACTATCAGCATCTCCTGGCCATATTTTTGGAATCCTATATTTCTGAGCTTCAATAGGACTAGGTAAATGTTTTACAACAGAGTCCAATAAAACTTCATGCAAGGGAGCATTTTCCCAAAACCAATCTTTCCTTTCATCTCCTTCTTTTTCCTGATTTTCTATGATATCTTTAAAACTAATTCCTTTTTTTTGCATGAATGCAACAGATAATGCCCAATTTTCTTTAGCACTGCCAAAAATTACACTACCATCTGCAACACTAACTTTCCATTTATGCCTATAATCAGGTTCTGCTATTTGTTCAAGTAATAAATTAAAACTATCAATTATTTGTTTAAATCTTTCCTGCATTTTTTCAGGAGTTAATTTTAATTCTTTAATCATTCTGTCAACTTTATTAATGAATAAAACAGGTTTAACTCTTTCTCTCAATGCTTGTTTTATAACTGTTTCAGTTTGAGGCATTATTCCTTCTATAGCACAAACTAATACAATAGTTCCATCAATAGCCCTCATAGCTCTAGTAACATTTCCTCCAAAATCAACATGTCCAGGAGTATCAATTAAATTAATCAAATATTCTTTTCCTTCTAATTCATGAGCCATAGATACATTTGCAGCATCGACAGTTAGTAATCTTTCTTGTTCATCAGCGTGCTGCCACGTAGCCATTCCACCTTCTAAAGCTCCAGCAAGTTTTTCACTCATCATTCCAGCAGCCGCAAGTAAATTATCAGTTAAAGCAGTCTTACCATGGTGAATATGCGCCGAAGTAGCAATATTCCTAATATTTTCTTGATTTTTTACAAGTCTATTAATCTTTTCCAAAGATGTTTCTTTTTTTGCCATGTTTAAAATAACTTAATAATGAATATAGAAGTCGGTTTTTAAAGTTTTCTTACTAATTAAGCTTATCAATTAACTCAGATGCTCCATAAATGGCTTTTGGAGTCATAGAAACAAATCCATAGTTCCACAAAGCTAATCCTGTAAAATAAGCTAATCTCTTAATAGCACCACAATGAAAATCTCTTCTAGAGATATCTCCTCTCAAAAGTCTAGGACCATCTCCCTCAAGTTCCCTATCCATTCTCTTACTAACACGAACAATCCCATAAACAGGTATCAAATCAGTCAACTCTTTTTTCATATTATTAACTAGGATTTAAACTTTTTAAAACTTTTTACTACTTAGCACTACGTGCCTTATCTCGCACTATCAGCCTGCTTCTCACTTTCTTTTCTTTTAGATAAAGTATAACTATCAGATTCTTCATTATAAGCTTTAATTATTTCATTAGCTAAAGCTTGTTCAATTTTTGTCTTTTTGTTAAATGACTTATCATAACTCCCATGAACAATATATCTTAATGTCATAGTAACTCTTCTTAATGGACTGATATCAACTGCCTGAGGATATCTAGCTCCTCCGTACTCAATAATAGTAACCCCATCTCTAGGAGCAGCATTTTCAATTGCAGTAACTAAAACTTGAACAGGATTTTCTTTTGTTTTTTCTTCAATAATTTTTAAACAATCCAGAACAATCTTCATATTTTGAGAATATTTTCCAGTTTTCCATGAAGTTTGAATTTTATGTTTTTTCCCTCTATGCCCAGGAACACCAATAAGATTAGCAAATAACTCCAATAAATTTACTTTAGCTCTACCAAACTTCTCTCTAATTCTTCCATAACTTTTAACAACTAATTTAGGTTCAAGATTAATATATTTCTTCATACCAGGATCATTAACTTTTACCTCGGAAACATCATAAAGTCCAAATAATTTAAATCCCTCTGCATTCTTTGACTTTTCTTCAATTTCTTCAATCTGTGATGTTCCTTCAGTTTGATTTATTGTCTGTTCTTGTTCTGCCATTTTCAATTTTATTGTTCAGGATTATATAATTTTAATTCTGATTGCTCATAGTCCCCTTGCAACTTCTTTAACTTTTCATCTATTTCATTCATTCTATCTTCATTTCTTTTTTGCCTAATTTTAACATTTTTAAGAAAAGATTTAAAGTCAATTCCTTCATACCCTTCTAAATTAATATTATCTAATGTCATTTATTATCTCCTTCAGGATTATAAGATTTTTTTTCAGGAAGATTATAACCTCTATTAATATTATATTTTCTTATTAACTCTGGATTTTCTTCAATTTTTCTAAGTACTCTTGAAACAGCATCTGCTAAGGGCCCACTACCAATTACAAATCCCTTTTTTCTTTTTTTCATTTCTTCTCTTGATTCATAATTATCTACCATTTTATCTCCTTCCCTTCTCTATTTTTCCTCTCCATAATCTTGCAAGAGGCTGATCATTTACTTTAGTAACTTTCCATCTAACTCCTGGGATATCTCCCATAGAACGGCCTTGCTTCCCCCCAATTCGTTCAATAATAACCTCATCATGCTCATCAACAAACTTCTGAGCTAAATTTCCAGGAATAAAGGCAGTAACAACCTTACTATTTTTTATTAATTGAACTTTGCAGCATTTTCTCATAGCAGAGTTTGGTTGCTTAGCTTCTTTTTGAACTTTTTCGGTAACAATACCTTTTGCTTGATTCTTTCCACCTAATGGATCTGATTTTGCAAAAAGATTTAGAGTTCTAACTTTATATTTCCTATCTTTCCATCTATATTTCTTTCTATTCTTAATTAATTTTGTGGCATTTCTAAGTCCCATTGTAATAATCTATCAAAAAATAGCTTTAAAAATCTTCCGAATTAAAAATTCGGAAGTTCTTAAAATTCTAAAAGAATTTTAAAGGCTTTACTACCTAACCAGAACCTTCTTAACGCCAAAATACTGGTTAAGAATATTCTGCATTTCAGATATTCTAATCCTTCCCCTACCAATCAATGCTGCCTTGCTTTGAGAAGCAGCATTAATAATAACATCATCTCCTCTTATCTCTATAGCTTTAAATCTTACAGGCCTTACAATTATTGAAACAAAATTCTCCATATCTTCTTTTCCATGAGGAATTGCAACAATCTTAATCCTCTTTCCTATAATTCTGCCTAATTTTTCAAGATTCCTATTATCTTTTCCAATAGCTTTCATAACAAAATGTCTAGGGACAGCAAACAAAATAGTATTATTATATTCAAAACAATGAGTACACCTTATTCCCGTAACTTTATAAAAATTATTTATATATCTTATGAACTGCATATCTAAAACTTTAACCATTTTTTTAGGGCCTAATTAAGAATTGTCAAATAGGTTTTTAAAACTTTCCAAAAGAAGTTTGGAAAGGTCAGAAATTTATTTCCGGACTTACGAATTTTTTTAAATGTCCTATAGTTTATATGGTTTACAGAATCCTTCAAAACAGTTTGATGAACAACAATCACCACTTTGATCACATTCTGTATCTAAACTACTACAGTATTCACAAAAACCAGATATTTTCTTTTGTCCTGATATTATTCTACACAATAAATCTTTCCCTTCTTTTGAACTTTTACAACAAGGAAGATCTAGATCTAAAGGATCAAGACCTGCACACTTTTCATTTTCTTCAAGACATCCTTCAATAATGGGTTCCGGTTCTATCGGTTCTATCCTACCAACCCCAGGCCCTATGGCCTCAAAACCATCCTCATCATTAGCAGTCTTTTGAGCAACCATCGCCCAAACCAACAAACCGATTAATACAATTACAACTATGATAATAATAGTTTTAGTATCCAACCTTTTTTTCTTCTTTACCATTACACTCTTTTCTTATTGCTCTTAAGAAAAAAAGCCAACTAATAATATTATGAAAGGGGAAAAATTAGCATTACTTATTTTTGAAACTGTTTTTAGTCTAACAAACTTGGCATTTGACTTAGCGAAAGAACAAAAACCTGCAATTCCAGACAAACCTGTTGCAATATCAACCAGAATGAATACAGATTTTATCAGAAAACCTATACAGATATATGCCCCATTAAATAATTTTTACAATAATAAAGAACAAACATATATTATTGGTGATTACTAAAAAATTATTTCCTACTAACATCCTTAACACCTTTTGTTAGCTTAGCAACACTTTTATCACTTTTAGGTTTTTCAGTTGTTAAAGGTCCAGAGACTTCAACCATCAATCCAGGCAATCCAGTTCCAACTGGAACTGGCTGATTTAAAATTATATTTTCAATTACAGAATTAAGTTCATCCTTATTTTCTTTTAAAGTAGCATTTACAAATTGTTTGATAGGAGTCTCAAAACTAGCTCTTGCCAGAATACTACTTTTCTGACTTATTATTCCCATCCTTGTTATCCCCTTAACCGTACCATCAGCAGTCATAGCATCTGAAATTAATTTTGAATGCCTTTTATCAATATCTAATCCTTGAGAATTCAAAACTTTATTAACTTCTTTAATAATTACAGCTCTAGCAACTTCAATTCCAAAAATCTTCGCAACTTCATGAAGATCATTGCTTATTGTTCTATCAGCATCAATTTCTTTAAACTTAATTATTTCTTCTAAATTTGTTCCAGCAGTTAAAATAACATAATCTCCGTCTCTCTTAACAACCAAGATTTGGTCTATACCTTTAATACCTGAAATTTGCGTTTCTTTAACTTTTTCTTTCATTTTATAAATTTCCTTAAAATCAAAATCTTTTCCATCAAAAACAAGCAAGTCTTTACTGATTCTGCAATCACATCCAATTTTTCCCGTTTCATTTATTCTTTTAACAATGGTATCAATAGAAGAATGAACTCTTCTAACACTTTCATTATCTATAACAGCTTCTATTCTTTTATCCGAAAAATTAATTTTAATTTCTTTTATAATATTTTTTATTTTAACTTCTTTAATTTTTTCTGCAAGAACTTTAGCATCTTTATCATTGTTATAATCTTTTTTCAAATAAATTTCCATCTCAGGAGTTGAAGGAGTTCTTCTCGCATCAAAAATTTCAATCAATCTTGGTAATCCTGAAGTAACCTGCATTTCAGCAACTCCTGCAAAATGAAATACATTTAATGCCATTTGTGTAGATGGTTCTCCAAATGATTGAGCAGTTATTATTCCAATTGCTTCTCCTGGACTTATATCTTTATCTTTATGCAATCCTGAAACATCTTTTCCATCTTCTCCATATTTAAACTGAATAATCTTTCCACTACCATCTCTAACAGTTTTATCATACTCAACCCTTATATCTTGCAAAGCATTTGCCAATCTCCTATACAAGTATCCTGACTTTGGAGTTCTTAATGCAGTATCCATTAAAGCGTCCCTACCAGTTATTGCCCCAAAGAAAAATTCATAAGGCTTTAATCCTTTTAAAAACGAGTTATAAATAAATCCTTTTGACTTAGGAGATAAATCATTTTCCTTAAAGAATGATAAGGTTCTATTACTATAACCTATTGCAATTCTCTCCCCCCACAAAGCCTGCTGCCCAACACAACATGCCATTTGAGTTATATTCAACACACTTCCTCCAGAACCAGAATCCATCATAATACTTATTGGATTACTTTTATAAACTTCACTAGCAACAATTTTACCAACCTTAGTTCTAATACTATTCAAAGTCTGAAGTATTTTTATTTCTCTAGTTTCTTCAGAAGTTTTACCTGGAATAATTTCAAGACTCTCATTATTATATTTATCAATTATTTCTTCTGTTTCTCTTTCAGCTTCTTCTATAACTTCTTCAGTTGATTTCTTTACTTTTTCATTAACATTCAAATCATCAACACTTATTGTGAATCCATAATTTGATAAAAAATTAGTTCCTAAAGAAAAAGAGTTTTCCAAAATTTTAATAGTATCTTCTCTTCCAAAATTTTTATCTATGAATTTTAATAACTGCCCCGTTTCAACACCAAAAACATTTTCATCAACATTTCCTAACTCAATTTTACCATTTTTAATAACAAAAGATTCCCCCCTCTTAGTCTTCCCTCTATAATCCAACTTAGGAATCATGGTAGAAATTATTTCATTCCCAGTAATAGTATTTTTTCCAATAATTTCATTAATTCCGGACTGATATAATAACTGACTTGCATCTGCTTTAGATAATTCACTCTTGCTTAATATATAATTACCTGTAACTGCATCAACAATATGACCCAATAAATTACTGTTATCTTTACAAGACATTAAATTATTATTAACATCCATTAAAATCTTTGCTTCTGCCCTAGCTTCTTCTGTTTGAGGGACGTGTATATTCATCTCGTCTCCGTCAAAATCAGCATTATAAGGAGGGGCTGTAGCAGGATGTATTCTAAAAGTTTTATATGGCAAGATTTTAACAAAATGAGCCATTAAACTTGCTTTATGAAGACTTGGATGTCTATTAAACAAAACAATATCATTATCAATTAACTGCCTTTCAACAACATAACCTTGTTCTAACTCATCTAAAATTTCTTGTTTTAATTCAGTTGTAATCCTCTTTCTTCTTCCATCAGGCCTTATAACATAATTTGCAGTGGGATAACCTTCATTTATAATAACTTTTTTTAATTTTTCTATATTTGTACTATTAACTTTTTCATTAACAGTCAAAATTCTTGCAATTTCTAATGGCACTCCAACTTCATTAATTTTTAATACAGGATCAGGAGAAATAACAGTTCTAGAAGAAAAATTAACCCTTTTACCAGCTAAATTATGTCTTATCCTACCTTCCTTACCTTTAATTCGTTCAGTTATTGTCTTTAATGGTTGTCCCGAACGATGACGAGCTGGAGGAATTTTTGTTATTGAATTATCAAAGAAAGTTGTAATATGGTATTGCAATAAATCCCATAAATCTTCAATAATAACTTCTGGAGCTCCAGCATTTAAATTCTCCCATAATCTTTGATTTGATCTAATTATGTCTGATAGTTTATGAGTTAAATCATCTTCGCTTCTTTCTCCAGATTCTAATGTAATACTAGGACGAACAGTAACTGGGGGCACAAGTAGTAAAGTCAGAACCCCCCATTCAGGCCTAAAAATACTAGGATCAATACCTGCAAGTTTTACTTCATCATCAGATATTCTAGCTACTCTATCTCTTATCTCACCAGGAAACAATCTTTTCTTTCCAATTTTGAACGTAGTTGGCTTATGCAATTTAACTTTTTCTTGTTCAGACATACAATGAGGGCATTTCTTAGAATCCTTAGCTCTTTTCAATCTGTCTTTAATTGTCTTATATTTTTCCATATCTTTTTCTTTTATCATTAATTTACTGCATTCAGAACAATAACATCTTAAAAATAATTCAATAACAGGAATATATTTGATATGGAAATTTGGCCTTGCTAATTCTATACTACCTGGATGTCCTAAACATTCTTTTAATCTCCCTCCACATGTTCTACATCTAACTCCAGGATCTATAGCTCCCAATCTTAAGTCCATCAACCCTCCATCAACAGGATAACCATCTACATCATATAATTCAGGAGTTATAATTTTAGCTTTACTAATCTTTTTAATCTCATCAGGACTAAGTAAAGTAAATTGCAAACTCGCCACTTGTTTTCTAATTGCTTTAGCCATATTGTTCTCGTTCTCTTGCTTCTTCTAACTCCTCTTCCAAATATTTTACTTCATTATTAGCTTCTTCAATCTCTCTATCTAAAATTGAAAATTGTCTTTTCAAGCTTCTTGATTTTTTAATAATATCATCATATTTCTTTTCTCCAATATACGGTCTAAAAATATCCCTTCTTGCTGCAATTGGGTTTTCATTATATTCACTAATCATGTTTAAATTTCTCCTTCCATTTTACTCATACTTATTTTTTAAATTAAATCTAGTTTTAATATGCAAACTTTGAATTTCATCAACTAATAGTTTAAAGGCATAAGAAATTTCAATGGGTTCAATATCTTGACTATTGCACATTGGGCATAATAATTTTCCCCTGATATTATCTTCAATAGCAACAGCCCCGCACTTAATACAAATATATAAAATAACTTTGTCAGAATCATATCTTTCTTTTAACAATAATGAAGCTCCATGGGCAACTAATGCCTGTTGCTCCATTTCTCCAAGGCGAAGCGCCCCACCTTTTGCTCTACCTTCAATTGGTTGTCTAGTTAATAATGTAACCTTACCACTAGCTCTTGCATGCATTTTATTACTTACCATATATTTCAACTTCAAATAATACATATTACCAAGATAAATTTTAACATTCATCATTTTTCCAGTAATACCATTATAAACAGTTTCCTTCCCATCCGCTCTAAATCCTAATTCTTCCAATTGTTTTTCCAGATCTTCAACTTTTTGTCCAGAAAATCCAGTCCCATCCATTATTTTTCCAGTTAAACATCCTACCTTTCCAGATAATAATTCTATCAAATAACCAACAGTCATTCTACCTGGGATACTATGGGGATTAAATATAATATCAGGTTTTATACCAGATGAAGTGAAAGGTATATCATTTTCAGGAACTACAGCCCCTATTACTCCTTTCTGTCCGTGAGCAGTTGCAAACTTATCTCCTAATTCAGGAAGTCTTAAATCTCTAGTTCTAACTCTAATAACTTTATTTCCCTGACCATCTTCAGTAATAAAAACAGCATCGATTGTAGCTTTTTCTTCCTGTCTTATAACAGAACTAGCTTCTTTTTTAGTTTTAATTGAGATTTCTCTTACTTCTGATAAGAACTTTGGAGGGCTTGTTTTTCCTATAACAACCTCTCCAGATTTTAATTTAGCTTCAGGATAAACAACACCATCATCTTCTAAAAATTTATAACTTTCTTCAGTCCTATAACCAGTTACATCTTTTTCTGGTGCAGTTATTTCATCCTTTAATCCTCCAGCATAATTCAATTCAATAGAAGTGTACGGCCTGTAATAAGTGCTCCTTGCTACACCCCTATCAACACTACCTTTATTTAATATCAATGCATCTTCCATATTGTAACCTTCATAAGTCATAATTGCCACAACAACATTCTGACCAGCAGGATGAACATTTAAAGTATCATAAACAAAACTTTTAACTAAAGGCTCCTGAGGATAATGCAAAATATTAACATCAGTATCAATTCTGCATAAAAAATTAGCAGCATATAACCCTAATGCCTGTTTTTGAGTCTTACTCCCTCTATTTAATCTACTTGACTGGTCATAATTAGCATAAGGAACTAAGCTCGTAACAACTCCTAACAAATCAACTTTATCAATTTCTAGATGAGTATGATCCTCACTCAAATCTTTTTCTTCTAAGGCAACTAATGAATTTTCTTCTTCAGCAGCATCTAAATATTCTACTACCCCATTTTTAATTAAATCATCCCATTTCAAACTACCATCTCTTAATAATTTCATAGTCTCTTCTGTTAATCTAGACTTCCCATTTTCAATTATAATTAAGGGCCTTATTACTCTGCCAATCTCAGTAGAAAGAAGAACATTATCCAAAACTTTATTGTATTTTATACTCAATTCATTTGGCAATTCTCCAATTCTTCTTTTTTCCTTTAATTCAGTTATAAATTGACTTATATCTTCAATATATCCAATAAATATTCCATTCAAAAAAACATCTTTTCCAATTTCTTCTTTCAAATAATCACCAAGAAGATTAATTAGATTTTTATCATCTAAACTAGGCCTTGTGGAAATTCTTGCTAGTAAAGCTAGGTTTTTTCTTAAACCAATTTCTGTCCCTTCAGGAGTTTCAATAGGGCAAAACCTTCCATAATGTGTAGGATGTAATGTTCTAGCCAAAAAATTTTCCTGTTCTCCTGGCAGCATACTCGAAACTCTTTGCAACTGAGACATAATAGCTAAATAATTAGTCTTGTCCATGTTTTGTGTTACTCCAGATCTCTCACCAATCCAGTTACCAGTTGCAATAGCTGATTCTATTCTATGGGTAAATAAAGTAGACTTAGCAATTGTTTTAATAGAATAAAACTTCTTCCTCTTCTGAATTTTCTGCAATGAATGCTGAATGTCCCTTAATAAAATATTAATGTTAATCCTAAATAAATCTCCTAATAAATCTCCCGACATTCTAACTCTTTTATTTGCATAATGATCTTTATCAGTTAAATTATCAGGATTTTCTTTTGCAACAAAAAACTGCTTCAAAAACTTGCATAAAGTAATAGCCTTTTCAATTCTATTCTCTTTTTCTAATCCAATATGGGGCAGAAAATAAGAATCTAATCTTTGCTTTATTCTATCTAAGATTTCTTTGTCAGTTCCTTGCAAAGAAGTTTGCTCAGCGATAGCCATCATAGCATCTTCATCTGTTTTAATATGGGCATATTCATATAAATTAACAATAAGGCTGTCATTTTCCTTTCCAACATATTTTGCAATATCACTTTCTCTTGTCAATCCTAACGCCTTTAATATAACAATAATAGGAATGTTCTTAAATCTAGAAAAACTAACTTCAACAATACCCTCATTAGTATCTGTTATTGAAATAGGAATCCTATAACTTCCCCTTTTAGAAAACAACCTTAACATAATATTGCCTTTTGATGTAGTGCCTTTTGTTTTCTCAATAAATGGCTGGTTCTCAGCTAAATCCTCTGCCATTACAATAACCCTTTCATTACCATTAATAATAAAATATCCTCCAGGATCTTTTGGATCTATATATTCTTCGATTAATTGGTTTTCATCTAAATTAGCTAAATTACAAACATCGCTTTTTACAATAACTGGAATTTTTCCAATTTCTACTTCATGACTATCCAACTGTCCAGCTTGTTTTATTGTAATTTCAACATTTATAGGAGAAGAATATGTCAAACTTCTTATTCTGGCTTCAGTAGGAGTTATAAAATGAGAACTTCCATCAGCCTCAACAATCTGAGGCTTACCAACCTTAATCTTACCTAATTTAATTTCAATATCTTCTGAAGGTAAACTTTGATTCAACTCATCAACTATTTCCTGCATCCGATGATTAATAAAATTATTAAAACTAACAATATTTGACTCAATCAAACTATGTTCTTCTAAGAATTTTTTCACAAGGAGATGTTCTTCTTTTTGTTGTTTTGGTTCTAATCTCATTTTATACATTAATCTCCCTCTTTATTTAACCAACAATTCCTAAAATCTTAAACAGCAACAACTCTATAATAAATGATAGTTTTTCCAGTCTCACTATCTTTTCTTTCTATTTTAATGACATCACTAACTTTACAGTCTTCTGACAATACTGCGTCATCAACTTTGATTTTAGGTAATTGAGTAAGAGAAATATTTAAGTCCTTAAGTAACTTTTCAGATTCTTCAGACTTCAGCTTTATATGTTTTGGTTCTAATACATGCATTTTGGAGGGTTAAATAGTTGCATTTAAAGGATTACTTTTTATACAAAAAATCACCTTTAACAACTTTAAAGTTATAAAATAATCAGCAGAAAGGTTTATAAAGTTTTTGGTTAAATACTTATTTATAAAAAATGACAGAAAAAACACCTTTAGAAGAATTAATAGAATTTATACCTCAAGCAACAGATAAGGGCTTGTGCCCTACCGAAGTGGATTATATTCAATATGCAGTTGAGATGGCTTCTAATAATGGAGATAATAAGAATATCTTATTAAAAAGTCATGCTAGATATTTAGGAAACCTAGCAGAAAATCATCCTCATTACAGAAAAAATCCTGAAGCTCAAAAAATTCTTAGAAAAGTGGCAGGATTTATAGAAGAACTATAATATTTTAAGGACTTTCAGGCACAAAATGATGCTCTAAACACCTGCATTCATAAGTTTCATCTTTATCCTCTCCTTCAATTGTAATTAAAGGATCCATATAACTGGCTGGCTGATCATTAATCAATCTTTGAGTCCTTGAAGCCATACCATTACATCCTTCATACTCACAAATACCAGATAATTTTTCAACATAATTAGCCAAACATAATAATTCAGGCATTACCATATCACCTTCAAAATTACCAAAAGGCTCACCTCTAAAATCTAAATCTAAACCAGCCACTATAACATTTTTATCATTTTTTAATAATTTTTTAACAATACTAACAATATTATTATCAAACAGCATTATTTCATCAATAGCAATTATCTTATGTTTTTCACCAATATAATCAAGAATATTTTCGGGAGAATTTCCACCAATAAAATTGCAATCATAACTTAAATCTCCAAATCTAGAATAAACATTTTCATTTCTTCTATCCGTTCTAGGTTTAAAAAAAATAAAATCGGCATCATTTCTATAACTAATACCATCAATTCTATTAATCAATTCTCTTGACTTCCCACTTTTCATTGGGCCACAATAAAGTTCTAAAAATCCCGGCATGACTAAATTTTTCTGGAAAACCATTTTTTGTAAGGCAAATAATTAGATGAAATTTAGTTTATAAGTTATGTTGTAAAGAAGGATATATTTAAAATGGCCCCAGAGGGATTTGAACCCCCGACACTCGGATTAAAAGTCCGATGCTCTGACCAGGCTGAGCTATGGAGCCATTAAGCATTCCAAGAGATGGCTATACCTGCTGTCTCTATGGAGCCATGAATGATTTAACAATATTTGGTTTAAAAAACTTCCTAAATTTTTCTATTTTAAACTTAACCCATCAACTCTTTAATCTTTTCCTCAATCTTCTCACCTGTCTGATTCCCAACAATCCTATCAACATCCTTTCCATCTTTAAATATAATTAAACAAGGAATACTTGAAACTCCATACTTACCAGCTAATTCCTGATTATCATCAACATTAATCTTAACAAACTTAACTTTCTTCATATTATCGGCAAGTTCTTCAATAACTGGACTAAGCATAAGGCAAGGCATGCACCATTCAGCAAAAAAATCAACCACAACTAGTTTATGAGAATTATTAATTATTTCATTAAATTCTTGGTCTGTAATTTCCATCGCTGATTCATTTCTGACCATTTTCTAACTAATATAAATTTATTTACATCACCTATTATTTTTTTAATCATTAAAAAATACAGAAAAATATAGTTAATAAATGTTTTTATTTTGTATTTTATTACTTCCTAACATAACTTAAAAAAGAGTAAGGAATCTCATTATTTCCACTAATATTACCTTCCTCATTAACTAATCTCCAATCATCCCAATTTACTTCAGGAAAGAAGATATCTCCTTCGTATTCTTGATGAACATTTGTTATTTCCATCTTATTAACATATGGTAAAAATGATTCAAAAACTCTTACTCCTCCTATAACAAATGATTCTTGTTTCTCAGTTAATACAATGGCATGGTCAACATTCCTAGCTACATAAATAGAATTTTGTTCTTCTAAGGTTGTTGATAAAACAATATTTTTTCTCTTGGGAAGAGGACGATATCTGTCTGGAATTGAAAGGTATGTATTCCTACCCATAATTACAGGATGACCAGTTGTCAACCTTTTAAATCTCTTTAAATCTTCAGGGATATGCCACGGAAGTTTATTGTCTATACCAATTACATTATTTTCAGAAATAGCAGCAATTAACGTTAAATTCATATTATACTGCCATCTTTCTCCTAATAGGAGCATGATGATCATAATCAGTAAGTTTGAAATCATCTATTGTAAGTTTATCAAAATCTTTATTTGCAATTTCTAATTTTGGTAATCGATATGGTGTTCTTGATAGTTGTTCAATTATTGCAGGTACATGATCATAGCCCCTCTCTCCTTCTGGTTCTGGAGGAAGTTTATCCATTAGATCAACTAAAACTTCTCTATAATCTCCAGGAGTTATTGCTCCTCTTACTTTATCTTTAAGTTCATCTAAATTATCTCTATACCAATTACCTCTCTCACCAGCACCACAATAAAAATGTGAATCTCCAAATGTATGAACAAATCTTCTAGCTTGTAATCCTGCCTGTTGAGCAATAATTTGTGTAAGCATTGCATAACTTGCAATATTAAAGGGAACTCCTAAAAACTGATCGCAACTTCTTTGATACATCTGTATATCTAGCATCTCTCCATTTGAATTTGCCTGATAAAGTAGATGACATGACTCAAGAGCCATTCTAGATAGCTCTCCTGGATTCCAGGCAGTAACAATGTTTTTTTTACTACTTGGTTTTTTTTGCAAGGTTTCAATAAAATCTTTTAATTGATCAACCTCAATTATATTTCCATACTCATCAACAGACCTCCAATGCCTCCATTGAGAACCATAAATAGGTCCAGCATCCCCCCATCTTTCTGCAAACCCATCTTCTTCTTTTATTCTTTGTCCATATTCTTTTAGAGATTTTTCCCAATCTGAAGAATACTTAACCAAACCTTCATTAAAAATTCCTTCTTCTACCATGCTCTCTAAATTATGATTAAAGGCATCCTTAGTCCAAATAGATACATTGTTATCAACTAAGTATTTTATATTTGTCTCTCCTCTCATAAACCAGAGAAGCTCATGGGCTACTGTTTTTATTCCCATTTTCTTTGTAGTTAAAAGAGGAAATCCTTCACTTAAATCATATTCATTTTGATAGCCAAATAAAGATATTATGGGCACTCCCTTACTTCCTCCTTTAAACAATGAGTACTCAGAAGTTAAAATTTCCCTGCAATGATCTAAATATTGTCTCACCATTTTTCTTGCTTTTTTCACGATTCAGCTTCGCTGAGAGCGTTTCCAAGAAATTCAGATAGATCATCTGGCAATCCTGGAGTGTCAGTTATAGCATATTCAAATTCTTGTATCTGCTTTGTCGCCCCATTATGTGAAGGTTTAGTATCTAATAAGTTATCTTCGGTAAATTCAAGTTCAAGAGCACAAGCAGTTTGAGGCAATCCCTCATAACAAATCTCTAGTTTATATCTATCTCCACCTTTTTGTGCCTCAACTGGAGTTATTGATAATTTCCATCCCTCAACATCTGTTACATAACCATCATCTCTATAAGATTCCCACATATTCATCTTACAATATTAATTTATAAATAATTTATAAAGATTTAGTTAATGTTTCAATACTTTTTCTATTCAGTATTTGACTCATTATCCTCATTTAAACTTCCAGGGATTATCTCACAGTTATCAGTAGTGCAGAATTTTTCAACGTTTGCTTTCTCATTCTTAACTTGAGAAAAATCTATGGACTTAATTCCTTTAATTCTTTCAATATATTGCTCTCTATTTATAGGTTCAAATGGAAGCTGTTTATAAACACCTTCTCTTCTTGGAAGCATACTAATTCCTTTTAATTGGTATTGGAAAAAGTTCAACGCATCTCCTATTTGATGACCTTCTGTCTCAGGATCAAATTTTATAGTACAGCTTACTTGATTATCTGCCCAATGTTTTTGAAAAAAAGCTGCCATTGAAAACTGTTCCCACATTGACACATCTTCTTCACCCCTAATACCTTTTCCAACATGAACCGGAAATTCTACAACTAACGAACTTTTATCGTAATGATCTTCTTCAATAAAATAACCAGCATCTTTTAATGGATATATTAACTCACTCTCTCTTGAAATTCTCATCCTTCTTATATAATATTCTGAAACAGGCCAATGAACTCCAGGTGTTGCTCCTGCAACACAACTAACAGTTCCAGAAGGTTTTACAGAAGTCATTTTTATTGATGAAGGGACAGTCATCCAATCACTATATATTTTATCATAGTGTTCAATAGTTTCATACCCTCTTTCAAGCCATTCTTTTAACTCTCCTAATCCTTTTTCTGCAACAAATTGAGCAACACCACTTACAGAACAACCTATTCTTCTGTTTCTTAATAATGCCCGATTAGTCTCAGGCCAATGAGTTTCACCTAAAGAAACAGTTTTAGCATACATATAAGAAAATTTTAAAGTTCTTAAGAAATCTTCAATATTATCATGATTCATAGGAAAATTCTCAACAAGATTACACAATTCATAACTTTCAAGTGTTTGCTCTAAACAAGGATTTCCACCCATAGCCTTATGATCTTTATTATCAACAGGATCTTTCATCCTGCTATATTCTCTCATATTATCCAACCAAGCTAAACCTGGCTCTCCATTAATCCTAATTCTTTCTGCAATCTCTCCATAATCCATGCCAAGTTCAGCGAGTATAGAATTATTACTAGTCCATCCATATTCCTCTCTTTCTGGATTCATTTCATAATTCTTCAAATCTAAGAAAGTTTCATCTTCTGGCTCTCCAAAAGCTATTTCAGCTGTTCTTCTAACATTTCCAGCAACAACACATTTCCCTATAAGATTCTGAATATCAACTATAGTTCTAGAAGTAATAGGTCTTCCAATATCTTTTTTTAATATATTTTCTAATGATTCATGTAATTCTATAAGTGGTTCTGGTCCAGAAGCTTTCCCTCCAAATCCTTGGATTAAATCTCCCTTATCACGTATAGGACCATAATCTAAATCCATTGGAGCTATGCCAAGGAAATAACTATCAATTAATCTTCCTGTTGCCTCAACCCACCCTTCTCTTGAATCAGGAATAAGAAATCTTTCAGGAGTTCTTCTATAATCAGGACCTTCAATCATTATCTTGCCAGCCCCTTTAGTATCAAACCCAACTCCTACCCCTAACATAGACATATCCATAAGGAATTTGAAAGGTTTTGATTTATCATCTTTAATAGTTTCTGTTGAAACAAATGCACAATTATTTAATCCAGCATATAATCCTCTTTCTTCTGTTATCTCAGAACCCATTGCCCATAAACCTCTTCCTGGAGGCAAGAATTTCATATTGAATATTCTATCATACATCTCTTGAGCACTTTCTTGAGCTTTATAATCACTCCATTCTAAACCTCTGCCTTCAATCCATCTTTTTTGCAAGTTGTAAGTACCATTAACTACTCTTTCTATTGTCTCATACCACTGCTCATTACTATTATCATCTTTTATTCTAGAATAAGTTCTCATATAAACAGCTTCCCCAAAACCATTAAATCCAAATGGCGGAGTTAGCTTACCATGCTTTATTACAAAAGATTTATCTAATTCAAATGGTTTGTAAGAAGGGTCATGAAGTCTTTCCATAATCTGTCTCTGGATAGGACTAATATATTCATTTTCTTCAAATTCTTTTTTCCAATTAAATTTTTCCGGACCGTATTCATCTAAACCTCCTGATTTTATATCAGTTTTTTCTTTTGTTTCAATTCCTTTTTCAACAATAGCCATATTTAAACTCTTTTTCCTTATACCTCTTTCATTACTTTCTTAAAATCTTTAACATCTTTAAAGTCCTTATATACCGATGCAAACCTAATATATGCAACTTTATCCAATTTTTTTAATTTATTCATTACCATTTTTCCAATATTCTCACTTTTTACCTCTTTGCCCTTGGATCGCAATTTTTCTTCAATCTCATTTAATATCTTATCTATCTTCTCAACAGATATTGGTCTTTTTTCACATGCTCTCATCAAGCCATTCTTCAACTTTTCGCTCGAAAATTTTTCCCTCCGACCATCTTTTTTGACTATGATTATATCTTTTTTATCCGGTTTTTCATAAGTTGTAAATCGCTTTTTACATTTCAAACACTCTCTTCTTCTTCTTGCTCCTTCAGGAGAATCTCTTTTGTCAGTAACACGAGTGTTTGACATACAAAATGCACATTTCATATTATTTCTTAAATATACAATATATTGTATCACTTCTTTTTTTGAACCCAACTTATTGTATGAACAAGATATATAAGATCAACTAGTATATAAATATTCCCATACAATATAAAGTATAATCAAATTGATTGTCGTCGAAACTATTTTTTTAAATACAATATCTGGAATGGACTAAATTATAAGAATCTTTAAAATATCACAATATTTTTAATAGCAATGATAGAATTTAAAGGATATATTTTCATTCCACATTTTTCTTCAACAGAACACAGACCAATGTTTGGAAAAAATATAAATTTGGAATCAGAAATTTTATATGAAAATTTAGGTGGGAATAATCTTAATTTATTTAGTTCTAAGAATAAAACAAAAAAGGCCGCAGCACAATATAAAAAAAATTTTAAAGATATTAAGAAAATAGTTTTTGGAAATCTTGAAATTACAATTGCAGAAAATGAATCAGAATCATCTTTTTTTAAAGATAAAGATTCTTTAGTAACTGTAAGTAATCCATTAAATAATCAGGAAATAGGAATTCATGGAACAATGTTTTTAGGTCCAGTAGTTGAAGGAAGAAAGAGTCAATATCCTATACCTTGTGCTGAATTAAGTCAAAACGGATTTGTTACCTATACTTTTAAAAATTCAAAAGATACTTTTCACCAAACTCCTTACGAAAGAGCATACTATACTGCAACAGAAGTAAATAGACAAGGACAACTACCTGCAACAATTGCTCAGTTTAAATTAAAGATAATTAATCACAACAATTTTTAAAAATAAAGATTCCAACTTAATAAAATGATAAAAAAAATTCCCATTAAAATAAAAAAACTTCACCCAGATGCAAAGATTCCCACTTATGGAACTAACCATTCTGCGGCCTTTGATTTATATTCTGTAGAACCTGTTATAATTTATCCAAATGAAACAAAAGCCATTCCTGCAGGAATTGCAATGGAACTTCCAGAAGGGAAAGTCTGTTTAATATGGGATAGATCAGGATTAGGAAGTAAGGGTATTCACAGATTTGCAGGAGTTATAGATTCAGATTATAGGGGAGAATGGAAAATAGTTTTGCATAATCATAATAAAGAACCCTTCAAAATTCAAAAAGGAGATAGAATTGCTCAAGCAATAATTCAAGACTATTATCGGGCTGAATTTCAACTTACTGATAATCTTTCAGATACTCAAAGAGGGGATGGAGGATTCGGTTCTACGGGAAGATAATTAAACCTAATGCAAATCTTTATAAAATATAAATATCAATTTTAATTATGGGATTTCAAGCAGATCATAATGAACATGATTATGAATTTAGTTGTCCTGAATGCGGCAGTTCAAAAGTAACAATTGAACAAGAATTTGGATATTTTAGCATTGCCAAATGTAAGGTATGTGGTTATAAAAAAGATAAATAATAAAAACATTTATAAAGCAAAATTAACTTCGTAGGATATCAAAAACAAAAAAGAGGAAAAATGTACAGATTAAAAAAAGTAAAAATATTATCATTAGCATATACAGTTACTTTGATTTATTTAATCTTAGGACTTATAATGGGAATAGTTATAGCTATTGCTAAAACAAGTCCAAATCCTAGACTTGTAAATGCGGTTGGTCCAGAAGTATTAAACTTATCTTATGTTCAGATTATATTGTTATATCCTATTGCCTATGCAGTTGGTGGATTTATAATCTCAGCCGTAATAGGATTAATATACAATTTAGTTGCTAAAAAGACAGGCGGAGTTGCAATTGAACTTGTAAAATCTGCAAAATAATGTAGAATTCTACACAAACTTTAAATATCTTCAAAATCTCTAATTTTGAATGAGTTAAAAATCACAAAGATTTTTAAACCAAATTTCATTTTATTATTTTAATAACATATTATTACAATGGCAAAACTAATTTTAACAAATGATGGACAAGAAGAAGAACTTCAAGATGGTAGTGAGATAAAAGATGCATGTGAAGAAAAATTTAATATCCCTTTTGGATGTAAAGATGGCATTTGTGGAACTTGCAGAATTAAAGTTGATGAAGGTAATGAAAACCTAACTGATAAAAACGAAAAAGAAGAAGATATGTTTCCAGAAGAGCCAGATGTAAGACTTGCCTGTCAATGCAGGATAAAATCTGGAACTGTTAAAATAGATTATTGATTATAATAATAGTTTTAAATCAAATTAAATTTCTTAAAAGATAAAAATGGTGTTTATTCATGGTTAAACTTCCAGAAAAATGTTTCATAGTTGCTGATGAGGAAGGATATTCTAGCCAATTTGCCAGAGATATTTTCAAAAAACTAGATGAAAGAACTCCTGGAGTTTTTTCTTTCAATAAGATAGAAACAACAACTCATAGAAATAGAGAAACATTACCCCATATAGAAAAAAATGTTAGAGGTAGTCATTGTTTTTACATAGCAGATTCTAATAAAGATCCTCAATATTGGTTGACTGAACTAGCTTTTGTCAGTCATACTCTAAAAAATTCACAAGCTGAAGAAATTATTTGTGTCTTGCCAAATTTATTCTATCCAAGGCAAGATAGAAAAGACAGAGCAAGAGTTCCAATTTCAGCAAAAGTAGTTGCAGATATAGTCGGACTTTATGCAGATAGAGTTCTTACTGTTGACGTTCATAGCCAGCAGATTCAGGGATTTTATGATATACCTTTTGATAGTCTTCCATCTTTTAGAACAGCAGTGGAATACATGCAAGAAAAATATCCAAGAATTATAAAAGATAAAAATCTTACTATAGCAAGCCCGGATGCTGGAGGGGGCAAAAGAGCAGAAAGTTTTGCAGGTAGACTTGGAAATCCTAATATAGCTATAGGTTATAAAATAAGAATTAAGAATGGAGATGTGGAAGAAATAAGGTTTCCAAAAGAACAAGTAGAAGGAAGAAATATTTTATTAATTGATGACATCATAGATTCAGGGGGAACTTTAATTGAAGCTTATGAAGAACTTAAAAAGAAAGGGGCTCAAAAAATTTATGCATACTGCACTCATGCTTTTTTTACAGAAGGGTATGATATCCTAAAAAAATTTGACAAAATGTTCATAGGGGATACTGTAAAACAGCCTTATGATAGAAAGTTTAAAATTCCATCTAAATTAGAAAAAAAACTAGAAACAATTCCATTTGCTCCTCTTTTTGCAGATGCAATATACAATACAAGTATTGGAGAAAGTTTAAGTGCCCTGTTTAAATAATACAGGTATGAAAAAAATAAATCTTGAAGATCTTTTAATAAACACATTAATTCCTTTTTCTGGGTTTAGAATAGTTGAACAAGTTAACAAAAGAAGAGAGGAACTAGGAAAATATCCCTTAACACCTTACCAAAAAATTTGCGCATATACTGGTATTACTATTTTAGAAATAGCGAAAATAGGAGCTATGGTCTATATAGGACATGAAATTTATAAGACATTTTAAAAATCCCTAAACATTTTTAAATCTTCAAAACCTTCAATTCGTAAGAATTGAATGGATCAGAAATTTTAATTTCTGAGTCTCTGATTTTGAATGAGTTAAAAATCCCTAAAGATTTTTAAACTATTCAAACCATAATAAACCATGCCAATAACATTAACAATTTGGATAATAATTGCACTAATAGCATTAATAGTTATAATAGCTATTTACTATTTCAACAGATTTGTAGTTCTTGAAAACAGAATTGAGAACAGCGAAGCGCAAATAGATGTGCAGTTAAGAAAACGAGCAGACCTAGTTCCAAGTTTAGTCAAAGTTGTAAAAGGTTATGCAAAACATGAACAGACTATTTTTGATAAAATTACCAAGGCTAGAACTGAATTAGTAAAAAGTAAAGATCTAGGAGATAAAGTAAAAGCAGGAGACGTTTTACAAGGATTTTTAGGAAGATTATTTGCAATTGCAGAAAGCAATCCCGAATTGAAAGCCAACCAAAATTACTTACATCTTCAAAAAGAACTTGCAGCTATTGAAGACAAGGTTGCTTATGCAAGACAGTTTTATAATGATGGAGTAATGGACTATGAGAATGCATCAGAGAAATTCCCAGGAGTTTTTTTCTTCAAACTTTACGGAAGAACTAAGAAAGACTTTTTAAAGATTACAGAATCTCATAAGGCTATGCCGAAGATTGATCTTTAAAATCAACTTACCATCCTATTGAACTCTAATCTCTACTATAAATCCCAACCAACTCTGCATTACCTAAAACATGTCCTTCCATGGCAGCTAAAACCTTATTTTTATCTGAACTCTCATCTAAATCCAATTCTGAATCCAAGGCATAAATTTTGAAGAAGTATCTATGCACACCAGATCCTGCAGGAGGATTTGGACCTCCATATTTTCCAGATTTATAACTACTAAAACCTCCAACTCCTGGCTCATCACCCCCATCTATCTTAATAGAATTTCCATCAACAGGGATATTAAATCTAATCCAATGAATCCAAGTATATCCAACAACCCTCTCAGCATCAGGATCATCCACAATCAGAACTAAACTCTTACTGCCTTCAGGAATACCAGTAATCTCAAGTGGAGGATTAATATTATCACTATCAGCAGTATATTTAACAGGCATTTCAGCATTATTCTCAAAAACACTTTTAATTTCCATTTTATTACTCAACAACAAAGTTTTTTAACTAAATAAATCTTGCTTTAATATGGAAAGTAGAATTTCATTCCACGAACAAATCTCAAGAAACAAATTCAAATCTGTCATACTTCTAATTTCAATACTCGTAGTATTCATAGTTCTAGGTTTTATAATAGGACTTGCCTTAGGCCCAGATTACTTCGCTATAATAATGATCCTGGCTATTATCATCTCAGTATTCTACATCTGGTTTGGATATTATAATTCACACAAATTAGCTCTAAAATCTGTTAATGCAAAACCTGCTAAAGAATCAGAATATCCAGAATATCATCATATTGTTGAAGGTTTATGTCTAGCAAGCGGATTACCAAAACCAAAACTATATACTATGGAAGATAAAAACATCAATGCATTTGCATCAGGTAGAGATCCAAGAAATGCAGTTATCTGTGTAACAACAGGTTGTCTTGAAAAATTAGACAAACATGAGCTGGAAGGAATTCTTGCCCATGAATTATCTCACGTAGCAAATTATGACATAAGATTTATGACAATTGCTGCTATCTTAGTAGGCATGATTGCAATAATAAGTCAAATCTTTCTAAGAAGTTTATTCTGGAGATCTTTTTCAGGAGGGAATGACAGAGATAACAGAGCTCAAATAATTTTCATCATAATAGGAATAATCCTAGCAATCCTAGCTCCAATTGTAGTCATGCTAGTCCAACTTGCTATCTCAAGAAAAAGAGAATATACAGCTGACGCAAGCGCCGTTAAATTCATGAGAACTCCAACTGGACTTATAAGAGCATTAGAAAAAATAAAACATGAACATCCAACAAAAGTTGATAAACATATAAGCAAGGCAGTCGCCCCTTTATTTATCTCTGATCCTTATAAAAGAAAATTGGATAATTTCTTTGCAACTCATCCTCCCTTGGAAAAGAGGATTGCAGTTTTAGAAAGGATGTAATTCCCACAAAATCATCTGTCACTACCTAATAATAAGCACTTATCGACGGCAATATTTATAAAGAAACTTACCTTTTACATGGTATGAAACTAGAAAGGAACAAACTGCATAGAACAGAATTCTTTAATTGTTGTAGTTATAATTCCACTATTTCAGATACTAAATTAATTATTAAATACTTGATTTAATTTCACTCCACCAAAACCTGGATGAAATTGAATCAATACTTAAATATGTTTTTACAAAACCGCCATTCTGCTGAAGAAACACACGAAGCACATGATACGCATGAAACACAATACATGTGTGATGTATGTAGTGAAGCAATTACCAATCCTCTTTGTCCCTTTTGTTTAACAATAGAAATTGAAGCTTGGCTGACATTATATCCCAATTTAAAACGAGAATTGCTTCCAAGATTAAATAAATATTTAGATAAAATAAGTAATAAAATAACTAATTACGGAATGATTTGTATCAAATGTAAAGACCAAAGAGCTTTTGTATGCACCTACTGTTTTACAGATTATGTTTTTAACGAATTGCAAGATATAAATGCAGAAAAAATAATTTTAAAAGAATTTTTTGAATTCTTTAATTTTGATTTAGACCATACTGGTTATACTAAAGAAGCTGAAGAGCTGGGAGTAATTTAAAATATCAAAATGAAAAACCAAAAAAAAGGATACTGGCTTGATGACGAAGCTACAACAGATGAAATAGATCTGGATGATATAGAAGGAATTGTAGAATAATGATAGGAAAGTGTCCAAATTGTGGAATAAATTTAAAAGAAGGTCCATTTGAAAACAGAGAGACGAACGAAGTAGTAATAACTTTAAAATATAGAGATTTTGTAGATAATGGTAAGTCCATGGCTTCTATAGAAAAAGCTGGATATTGTGATGTGTGCAATGCAAAAATAGATGATTTGAAAAAGCAGGTTGAGATGTTGAAGGATAGGGCTGTATAAAAATTAGGAATATATATCTTAATTAGGTTTAATGATGCCCATCATAGTGTGCACTTGCTGAATCTACCATGTTTTCTAATTCAGGAGATAAGTAATCATCAGACCTTTATATATAATAATTACTAATTTCAATCAAATCCAACCATTTATTATTTGACTTTAATACTAAGTCAGGACAAACCAACTCATAAGGACAGCAATTAATTGAGATAATTTATTCAATAAAGACTATTTAGCAAATCTTAAACGTCTATAATTAGAAAACCAATGAAGTTGAAATGTGAGAAATTTTCCTAAAGAATTTAATATTTCAGGGTCTTGTTCTTTGTGATTAGTTATTCTATCTCCATCAGAATCATAAATTCTAAGTCTTGGGTTTTTGTTTTTATTACCAGTTTCAAGAATAAATTTTGTGCCACTAAAATACTCTTGATTTAAATTTGCATTTTCTAAAAATCTATGGATATTATTAGTATCTTGAAGTGTGTAAAAACCTTTTGGTCTCTTTAACCTTCTTGCTACGCCTGATGCTAAAACTTTTGCTTTGTTTGAAAATTTGGTAAATCCTTTTACAATTGTATCTTTTGATGCACTTTCATATAACAAATTAACCCTAATCGCTTTTTCTAAGGGTTCTATTGCTTTATAAAATTCGTGTTTTTTTAAACGAGAAGGTAATTGAGTCAAATCTCCTGCTATAAAAAATTTTGTATTAATAATCTCATATCCAAGCATCTTTAAAGTTTTTCCTTCTGGATCTCCTACTGCTCTGTAATCAGATGTTGAGATATCTGGAAGGTTATCAGTTCCATCTTGAGAATAACCTGAACCTGGAATTACTAGATTGCTAGCTAAGCCCCCTGCTAAACTGCCAGCTAAAGTTGTTTGAAGAAATCTTCTTCTGTTCATTGGTCTATCCATTGGATTTTCTTTAACTCCTGTAGTGAATATTGTAGTCAAATCTCCCATTATCTGGGTAATTTATTGGTGTTTTTAAGGTTTTCGGGTGAAATGTAGGTTTTGAGAGTTAAAAGTTATGTGATAACTTTTAAAACCCCTTATACAATATTAATTCATGGGAATTTTTAATTTTTTTAAAAAACAAAAACAACAAGTAGAAATAATACCAGAAAAACTACCATTTAAAGATATTGAGCTTTTTATTCAAAACAAAAAACAAGAGTTAAAAACACAGGATTTTACTTTCTTAAACAAAATCAATAATCTCATCAAAGAACTAATTAAGAACCTAAATGAAACTATAGATTCTGCTAAAAATATCAATTTAGATAAAAAAAGGGCTGAAGAAAGAGTAAAAATAATAGTACAGCAGAATTTAGAAAATTACATATATAACGTTGAAGAATTAATAAATAATTTAAATGACCTTAACAAGCTTGATTCATCAAGAAATATAATTAAAGAAATAAATATTTTATTTTTCAATTTTCAAAAAAAATCTGAACCAAGTTTCCAAAAAGCAACTTTCCTAATTGGAGAAATAGGAGAGATTCAGGAAAAAATCAACGAATCATTAATGGAATTTGACAAGTTAATAAACCAAAATCAACCCTTAATTGACACTTTAAATACCTTAGAGTCAATTAATGAGAAACTAAATCAACTATCTAAAATAAAGGATATGATTATAGAAATAAATACAGAAATTAAATCATATGAAGGGAAAATAATCAATTTAAAACAAAAGGTTAGAGACTTAGAACTTATTATCGAAGAAATAAAGAAAAAAAATGAATATAAAGAAGAAATAAATAAACAAGAAAAAGCAAAAATCAAACATCAAGAATTAGAAAGACTTATTTACTCATTAAAAGGTTTAATTAATTTAAAAATTTTGGCAAACATTTTTCATAAAAACGAAAAAGAAATGAACATTATCAAAAAATACAAAGATAATTTTTATAAAGCATTTCAAAGAAATCATGAAAGCCTCATAGAAATCATAAACTTGACAAATCAAATTGAAAATAAACCAGCTATAAATGAAAAAATTGAGCTTATAATAAGATTAAAAAATGATACCAAAAAACTTACCAACTCACCAACAATAATCATCAATGAAATAGAATCAAAAAATTCAGAGATAAACAAACTTAATAATAATATTGAAGATATTAATGATAATATTGAAAAAGTAAAGAAGAGATATGAAAAAACAAAGATAGCTGAAAAACAGGAATTAGAAAAATTAAAAATAGAATTCAAAGAACTTAATGTGGAAATACTATAACTTTTTATACTTATAATCACATAAATAATTAGATAAAAATGGCAAACAACAAAAATCAAAGACTCCAAGATTTTATATCTTGGAAGTCCCCGAAAATCAAAGATTTTCGAGGATTTTTGAGCCTGCCATTTTAAAAAATAAAATGGCAAAAGTAAAAGTATTTTCAACGCCAACCTGTCCATATTGTCATGACGCTAAGGATTTTCTAAAAGAACTTAAAGTTCCATTTACAGATGTAGATGTATCAGAAGATGAAAAAGCTAGAGATGAAATGGTAGAAAAATCAGGACAAATGGGCGTTCCAGTTATAATAATCGATGATGAAGTATTGGTTGGATTTGATAAAGATAAAATAGAAAAGCTAGTAAAAAAATAGGAGGTAAAAATGGGAAAAGAACCTTGTCCAGATTGTAAATGCAGTCCATGTACATGCGGAAAATAAAAACTTTAAAATAAATTGATTAAAAAAATAAAACTAAATAACAATACAGAAATACCTTCTATAGGATTAGGAACCTGGCAGTTGAATGGAAGTGAATGCATACATGCAGTAAAACAAGCCTTAAATCTGGGTTATAGACATATTGACACTGCAGAAATGTATCTGAATGAATCTGAAATTGGAACTGCACTCAAAAGTCTTTCTGATCAAATTCCAAGAGACCAACTATTCATTACTTCTAAAATATCACCAACTGATTTAGATTACTATAAAGTATTGGGAGCATGTGAAGAATCTTTAGCAAGACTTGAAACTCATTATTTAGATTTATACTTAATTCATTGGCCCCAAAAAAATATGAACCTGCAAGAAGTTTTAAAGGCCATGAAACAATTATATGACAAAGGAAAAATCAAAGCCTTTGGTGTCAGTAATTTTACTATTCATCATCTAAAAGACACCCTTAAAATAGCAAAAGAACTAGGCCTACCAATAGTAACAAATCAAGTAGAATTCCATCCCTTTCTTTATCAAAAAGAATTACTAGATTTTTGTAACCAACACGATATAACAATTACTGCCTACTCACCTCTTGCTAGGGGAAAAATCCTAGACGACCCTACTCTAAACGAACTAGCCCAAAAGCATAAAAAAACCCCTTGCCAAATCTGCCTAAAATGGATGTTACAAAAAAACATTATAGTTATACCAAAAGCAAGCCGAGAATCTCATCTAAAAGAAAACATAAACCTTAACGATTTCCAATTAGATGATGAAGATATGGAAAGAATAGATAATATTACTCATAAGGAGAGAATCATCAATCCCGCTTTTGCTGAGTTTGATTACTAGATAATTTCTATACTAGAAATATTTAAAAACTTCTATATTAATTTATTATTAGCAAAATGGACTACAATAAAAAATCCCTAGAATTACATGAAAAATTAAAAGGAAAACTTGCTGTTAAGTCTAAAGTCTCATTAAAAACAAATGATGATCTTTCTACTGCATATACTCCAGGAGTAGCTGAACCATGTAGAAAAATAGCAGAAAACCCTGAAGATGTTTATAAATATACTTTCAAAAGCAATACAGTAGCTGTAATCAGTGATGGTTCTTCAGTATTAGGACTTGGAAATATTGGAGCCGAAGCTTCCTTACCAGTTATGGAAGGAAAAGCAATTCTATTTAAAGAATTTGCAGATATAGATGCGTTCCCAATTTGTATCAAAGATCAGGATACTGCAAAAACTATTGAAACAATAAAAAACATTGCCCCCGTTTTTGGAGGAATTAATTTAGAAGATATCAAAGCTCCAGAATGTTTCGAGATCGAAAATAGTCTTCAAGACTTAGGAATCCCAGTAATGCACGATGATCAGCATGGAACAGCAATAGTAGTTCTTGCTGCTTTAATTAACTCTCTAAAACTAAGAGATAGTAAAAAAGAAGATGTAAAACTTATTATCAATGGAGCAGGAGCAGCAGGAATAGCTGTAACAAAATTACTCTTAAAATATGGATTTAAAAACATAATTCTTTTAGATAGCAAGGGAACTATTTATGAAGGAAGAGATAATTTAAATCCTACTAAAAAAGAAATAGCAACTCTTACTAACCATGACCTCATAAAAGGAGATTTAAAAACTGCATTAAAAGATTCTGATATTTTTATAGGAGTTAGCAGGCCAAACCTTGTTACAGAAGAGATGATTAAATCCATGAATGATAAGCCAATCGTTCTAGCTATGTCTAATCCAATCCCAGAGATTATGCCAGATTTAGCAAAAAAGGCAGGAGCATTTATTGTCGCAACTGGAAGAAGCGATTTTCCAAATCAAGTTAATAATGTACTAGCTTTCCCAGGAGTTTTCAGAGGGGCATTAGACATAAGAGCAAAAAAGATTACTAATGGAATGAAATTAGCAGCAGCACAAGCCTTAGCCAATACAATAAAACCAGAAATAGATAAGATTCTTCCAAACGCTTTAGACAAATCAGTAGTTCCTGCAATTGCAGAAGCTGTTAAAAATGCCTACAAGGAGTAATTAAATTATCTAATAAAAAAGATGGTAAAAAATGTTAAATCACATAATAAAGGTAGTGAATATTATAGTCTTGATGTTTATTCTAATTTACATAAAGACAAAATAAATGGCAATAATCCCATACCTGGAATTGAAGAAGTTAATTCTAATTCTAGAACATCTTATAGATTTAGAAAATCTTTAAATAGGATAGTAATAAGAGACCAGATAAAAGATTTATTTGATAAAAACTCTCGTTGTAGAAAGTCTAGAATAGTATCTATTTCAAACAGATATCATACTGATATTTATGCAGGGAAGATTGATGGAATTAACGCAAGAATTGAATTTAAAAATAATGCCCCATGCTATATATATGCAAAAACTGAAAAAGATTTTTATAAAGTTTACATAAAAGCAGTAGATAGAACAATAGATGAACAAGATGATTAAAATTATTTTGCTGCTTCCTTCTTCTGTCTTGCTAAAAATCCTCTAAGAAATTTCTTATTTTTCTCACCATCAATAACACTCCTAACTTCATAAACCTCTCCTTCATTAAGTTTTCTCTTCTCGGCCTTGATTTCAGAAATCCCTCTTTCATAAGCTTCTTTTGTAACTAAAACCTGTTTATCAGAAGCTTCAGCCAGTCTTTTAGCGACAACAATAAAATTACCTAAGGCTGTAAATTTAAGTTTCTTATTCTCAATTTTATTAATAATCTCTCCTGAACTTATTCCAATTCCGAAATCAATCTTATCTTTCATTTTCTTATTATGTTCATTCAAAACATTAACAATATTTTCTCCAACTTTAGCAGCTCCAGCTTCATTTTTATTATTTCTGGTCATTAAAGGGCTGAAAACTATAAATATAAAATCTCCTTGTTCATAAACGGCCCCTTTTTTATTATAAGCATGCCCAATTGCTTCTTCTAAGCTTTGCTTTTCAACATTACCAATTTTATTTTTAATTTTTAAAACAAGAACAACTGCATTAGATTTATGTCCTTTTAGAACTAGCACTTGACTAGCCTGATTATGAGCTATTGGTTTTTTTTTATCTCCAACAACACTACTAGCTACTACTGTTCCAACTGCAGCACCTGCTCCTTCTGCAACTGCTCCTCCAGAATCTCCTACATTAATCTCAGTTTTTCCAGCTTGATCTTTCTTCCCTTTGCCAAACTTAAAAAATCCACCTTTATCTTTTTTATGAAAAGCAAATGATTTTTTCTTAAAAACATTTCTAAATAAAAATAATAAGCCAATTCCCAAGATTAAAATTACAAAAATCCAGACTATTGGACTGCCAGAACCCTTACCTTTCTCATTAACAGCATTAACACTTACAGCATGCCCAGTCAACATCACACTACTTCTACTTATTTCAGTTTCACCATCACTAACTTTTATATTGTATTCTTCATTTGAACCAGTAAGTTTAAACTCTCTACTCTCTCCAAGACCAAGGTTAATTTTCTTTACAAATGGCTTGCCATTCAACACTACTTCAATGCCTTTTTTATAAGGTATATTCCCTATATTTGTTACAACTAAGCTATTATTAATTATTTCAAAACTTACTATTGCTTTTTCATTGATAAAGAATTTTTTATTATTGCTTATATCTCCATTACTTACATCTATTTCATAATAACCAGAACTTGAATTACTGAGTAATTGATATGATATTGTTTCCTGTGAATTAACAATCTTCTCAAAAATCCTTTCATCATTCTCATTCATAATTACAACAGAAACTTCATCATCTATATTAACACCAGTTTGGTCTAACAAACTTGATTTCAAATCTAAAGTTGTACCAGGATCAAAATTCTGGCCACTTAAAGCAATATCTATACTAGTTAGGATTTGAAAAACTTCTAGATTAGCTAATACAATGCCTTCACTAGATCTTTGTCCATCAGATTCTTCATAAACAAGAATATCAACCCTATAATTACCAGCAGGTGTTTCTTCAGATAATCTAATATTAACTGAAAACTCTCCACTAACAACTTTTCCATAAAATTTTCCAGCATTAAAACTCTCAACTACTTCATCAACCTCTTCTACTTCCTCTACTTCTTCTTCAGTTTCTTCATTAGTATCTTCTGCATCACTAGATTCATTCCCGCTTTCTTGATTATTACCATCTTCATCACTTTCAGGGCCATCAATTTCTTCTTCATTCTCAACTTCCCCTTCACCACTATTACTTTCATATAATCCTAACAATGGAATGTTTATCTCAACTTCTCCATCAACAACATTTCCACTTAATTTCTCTGCACTTCCAGAAATAATAATTTCCTCACCAGGACTTGCAAAAAAACTTTCCTTACTTAGTTTAATAATTAATAATTTTGAAATCTCAAAATCTAAACTGGTTCTTAATTCTGTAAAATAATCTCCTAAAAAATAACAATCCCCATTAGCTTCTTTGATTGTATAAAAATTTAAAGGAAGTTTAATATTAACATTTCCACTTTCATCAGGCAAGTTATTAAATTCGATAACATTATTTTCATTACAAAACAAAGTAACTTTTAACAATCTCCCTTCCACAATAGGATCAACATTAACATTAATATCAATCATATCTCCTAAATTATACTTAGTATCAAATTCTGAAAAATAAATCCCCGCCGAAACAACATGTACTCCCAATAAAAGCACAAAACTTATCACAAATAAACTCATCAATCTTCTCTTTTTCATCCTATTACCAGTAAAATATAATATTTAAAGCTTTTTAGTCTTCAAAACTTACTAATATAATATCTAAGAGAGGACTGCTTCCACTCTTGTTTGAAGAACAGGCATTATTTCTTCAGCTTCTTTTCTGTAAGCTAAAGGGATTTTATCAAACATTCCCCAATGAGCTTTATAACAAATATTATCTAAAGTGAATTTGTAATTATCTTTTTCTTCTTCATAAACATCAACTACTGGAGGGAGGGTTTTAAGATTTCCATATTCTTTTTTTGCTAAAGGCAATCCTTTAACACTATCAAAACCTGTTTCAAAAGCTTCATCTAAAGAATCAAATTCAGCCCTAAGATAAAAAGTTTGGGTATCATAACCATCAATTTTAGTAGGATCTTTTTCACCAACAAAACTTCTAAAATCCTTATATTGTCTTGGAATATCTAATTCAGTGTACCAAAATTCTGCTTCTTGCCCCCTTATTTCCTCAAGTGCTTCATGGGCGCTATCTCTTAACTCTCTTAGCTTAGTCAAATCATCAAAGTGAAAAGTATTTCTATAATCCCAAGAAACCAAATCATCAACACTTTCCATTATTTTTCTAACTTGTCCAACATCTAAACCCTCTCTTTTTATTAATTTGTGAGGACCATAAGGAAGTTCTGACCTAAAATATTCTCCAACCAATTCATCTGGTTCAATACAATCATATTCACCAGTTTCACCAAATCCCTCTTTTTTCACCTGAATAATACCTCTACCCTCCAGATCACTAACAACTCCTAAAAACTCTTTCTTTTCAACCTCAAGAGTTTCAGACCCATGATTCAAATACATTTGATTATTCAAAGAACTAAATAAAACAGCCCTTGTTAAACTCGGATTAGGGCTTTCAACAACACAACGATGAATATCTACCAACTTAGAATCAATTGCTTCACTTATTGCCACTTCTTTTAATGATGTCATAATATAATTGATGGTTGATTGTTTAAAAAGATTTATGTTTTATAATTATATTAATCCCTACAACCAACAAATCTCAAAGAAAGATCTCTCTTCAAACGAACATCATGAATCTCTCTATACTTTATCTCTGACCGTATAACCTTCATACCATCAAACCTATGATTATTAACATCTTTAACAAAATCATCTTTCGAATCATAAACATAAACAACCAAGTAATCCTTTTCATCAATCCTTTCCTGAAAAGCAGCCATATATTCATTAAATTCCATGTTAAGATAAAAAAATAAAAAGCTTAAAAATATTTGTATAATAAAATAACCAAGACAAGATTTAAATAACATTATTTACTATTTTAAATATGAAAAAAAGAGTTTTTGATCCTTGGGAAGTTAAAGGGCCTATGAATTATGATAAACTTGTAAAAGAATTTGGAGTCTCAACTCTAAAAACTTTACCAGGAATTTTTAACAAAGAACTTCTTTTTAGAAGGAAAATCGTTTTTGCCCATAGAGATTATCAAAAAATCTTGGAGTCTATAAGGGATAAGAAAAAATTTGTTATGATGACAGGATTAATGCCAACTGGAAAATTTCATCTTGGGCATGCAATACTGGCAAAGCAGTTTGTTTTTTACCAAAAACTTGGAGCAAAGATTTACATAGCAGTTGCTGACATAGAAGCCTACAATACAAGAAATCAATCTTTAGAACAAAGCAGAAAGATTGCAATTGAAGAATATATAACAAACTACATAGCTATGGGATTATCTCCAAAAAACGTAGAAATTTATTTCCAATCCAACCGTTCAAAAGATGCAAAAAAAGCAAATGCATACTACAGATTACAAAACCTATTAGCAAGGCATGCCACTTTTAATGAATTTAAAGCTGTTTATGGAGATATTACTCCTGGAAAAATGCTATCCTCACTTCTCCAGGCTTCAGACATGTTACACTCCCAACTTCCAGAATTTGAAAACCAATGCCAAATAGTTGTACCAGTTGGAATTGACCAAGACCCCCATTTAAGAATCGCTAGAGATATTTCAAAAAGAATTAAAAATCCAATGTTCACTCAATTATCTTCAACATACCATCTTTTCGCTCCAGGACTTAAAGGGCCTAAAGGCAAAATGTCTGCATCAAACCCTAACTCTTACATAGCTCTTACAGACTCCCCTAAAGAAGTAAAAAATAAAATAAACAGATATGCTTTTTCGGGAGGACAACCAACTCTTGCTCAACATAAAGAAAAAGGAGGAAATCCCGATATTGATGTTTCTTATCAGTATTTAAAAATGCTTCTCGAGGAAGATGATAAAAAACTCCTCCAAATCCGAGAAGATTACAAAACAGGAAAACTTACAACTGGAGAACTTAAAGCTTACACAATCCAAAAACTTAACAGTTTTCTAAAAGAACACCAAAAAGAGATGAAGAAAGCTAAAAAATTAGTCAGCAAATTCTTAGGTTAATCAATTACTCTTAACACTTAATGCTTCATTATCAATTATTACTAATCCTTCTAAAAGATTCAAACAAGTTAATTTAAAAGGAAGTTCTAAACTAGGATTATTATGTCTAACACAATCATAATATTCTTTTCTACTCATTCCTAAATATCCTAACAAAAATTCCTCTCTTAATTCAGGATCTTCTGTAACATTCCTACTAGAATACAACTCACTTAACATAGGATTATCAAATTGTTTATAATCTTCTTTTTCTTCATCTGTCCAATAACTTTTAACTAATCTATTCCTCATCTTATTTTATGTCTAAAATAAAATAACTTTAAAAACCTTCTCTACTTATTTTAATTATGAAAATCCTATCATTGCATTGCGATTATATAAAATTCAAACCATTAAGGAAAGCATTAAAACAGCCTGAAGAGCTTTCTGAAAAAAGAAAAGGTGAAATTAAAGTTGAAGACCCATTAGTAATTATGATTGCTATCGAAAAACAAGACCAAAACAATCCAGATTTAATTAAACAAATAACTCAAGAAATAAAAGATATAGCAAAACAAGTCAAATCAAAGAATATCGTTCTATACCCCTATGCTCATTTGTCCCCATCCCTTTCAAAACCCGATTTTGCATTAAAAACCCTCCAAAAAACCGAAACAGCCCTAAAAAAAGCCAAGTTCAAAACAACAAGAGCTCCCTTCGGATATTATAAAGAATTTGAGTTAAAAGTTAAAGGACATCCTCTAAGCGAACTATCAAGAGATATTCATTTCTCAGGAGAAACCCCTGAAAAAACAAAATCCGAAGAAACTTACGATCATAAACAATTATTAAGAGAAATCTCAAAATCTAAACTTGATACTAGAAAATTAAAAGAAAACGACCATAGAATTTTAGGACAACAAATGGACTTATTTTCATTTTCCGAAGTGGCTCCTGGGATGGTCTTTTGGCATAATGGTGGAAGTATTATTAAGAATGAACTTTTTGATTTTTGGAGAGAAGAACATCGAAAAGCTTGTTATGAAGAAATAACGACTCCTCAAATTCTGGATAACAAATTATGGAAAATCTCAGGACATTGGGAAAAATATAAGGATAATATGTTTACAACAGATTATGAAGGAAGGGAATTTGCAGTAAAACCAATGAATTGTCCTGGAGCAATGATGGTTTATCGTTCTAGTCCTAAATCTTATAAAGACTTACCATTAAGATATGGAGAATTAGGAATTGTTCATAGGCAAGAACTATCTGGAGTTTTGGCAGGTTTATTTAGGTTGATTCAATTCACTCAGGATGATGCTCATATATTTTGTACAGATAAGCAATTAGAAAGTGAGATAATATGCATAATGCAAATGATTGATAAATTTTATAAAATATTTGGTTTCAAATATTCTGTTGAACTTTCAACACGTCCTGAAAAAAGAATAGGAGATGATAAATTATGGGACAAGGCAGAAAAAACTCTTGAAAAGACTTTAAAGAAAATGAAAACTAAATTTAAGATTAATAAAGGAGATGGAGC
>Ga0310122_10000016_pt1 | contig 145307 bp, 137 predicted proteins | sample CB6_Bottom_1051__FD_203503 | JGI IMG/M metagenome (GOLD analysis project Ga0310122, IMG submission 203503) | Marine microbial communities from Western Arctic Ocean, Canada - CB6_Bottom_1051 | ecosystem: Environmental > Aquatic > Marine > Oceanic | place: Canada: Western Arctic Ocean... | reverse complement strand
AAAATGAGCTTCTTCTTGTTACCAGAAAGGCGAGAAGACAGGAGCTACCCAAGATGGGTAAAACCAAAGCCAAAGAAGTATCCGACTAAAAAGAAAAATGCCAGTCAGCTTAACTGACTGGCATTACCTACAAATGTGGGCCTTTTTTATTGAGAATTACCTACAGCTTTAAAATCATGTCCTGATGGGCAATCCCATCCTCTAAGTATTCATTACCAACGCACTCAAACCCAAATGAGCGATAAAAATTTAGTAGGTAGGTTTGCGCGCCTATATAAATATCACGAGAAGGCCATTGGGCCTTACAGCAGTTAATAGCGTGGCTAACTAACTCTTTGCCTAAACCAGAGCTGCGCTGTGATTGAGCAACTAAAACGCGCCCTATCGCACTATACTGTGCATCTTTTTCATAACAACGAGCATAAGCATTTACTATTTGCCCATCGAGTAAATACAGGTGGCGAGTAGCATCTGCAATATCAACATCATCAAGTTCGGGGTAAGGACACGCTTGCTCTACAACAAATACGTCAACACGTTTACGCATAATGGCAAACAAAGTCCGGGAGTCGAGCGCCGAGAATGGCTCAGATTTAAATGCCATTAAAACACCTCTTATTATTACAGAGGCTTAATCAGCCTCTGTATTCATCAAGCAAACAGTCGCTCTAACTGATCGCATAGCTGAGATAAGTTAACATGATCATGCTCAATGGTTAAATCGACATAACCGTCACTTCTAAATGCTCTGTCTAACTCAATCAGCACATGCGTTTTATGTGCTTCAGGAATAAACGACAGTTCGATTTCTTTTATTCCAAATAAGCTACGGCTATTTGGTTGATATTCAAGCTCTTGGTAACACCCCGACACAGATTGAAAAGTAGACGCACGAAGATGCCCCTGTTCTACATCTGCTTTGACTAAACTAAAGCCAAGCTTCTCCATTGCTTGCATACAGGTTTTAACCGCTTCATTAGGATAGATGTGTAAATGGTCTTTATCTGTTGGGTCAAGTGCAAGATCAATATCAAGCCCTGTTTCTAACCACACATAAGACTGGTTATAACCGGCATTAATTTCTGTGATTGGTGTTTCTGAGTGCAAACGGGCCTCAAATGGAATGGTTTTCACTTCACCAGGCTCAACGGTACCAATATCAGTAATGCGCCACTGATCAATAACATGATTAGTAAAATAATCACCGTCTTCACTGGCTACTTTTACTCGGGTAACTAACATTAAATCTAAACCCGCAATTTCTTGACTTACATCGCCTGCGGTAATGACAATTTGTGCATTAAATAATTGCCCAGGCTGAAGATGCTCAGTTTCTAGGATAGTATCTACTTTGGCGGCACCAATGCCTACCGATGCTAAAATTTTTTTAAACATATTTTCTCCTTAAGCTAAGCAATACTTTTGTTCGCTTACGCTTAAACTCCTTCGTTATGGCATCTTAACCACATTTAAAAGCGCTTGTCAGCGAAAAACTGCTATTTACATGCTGTTTACCATAAAACTAACCACATATGTGTATTTTTTGTACTTTACAGCCACTTTATGCCTGTATAAAGATGTTTTAGTAATCAGCTGATAAATAGTCACTATCAGCCAATTAGCAGCAGTAAATAAGTAGATTAATTGTCAATAAGCATTGTTTTTCGCTACACTACAATGCCAAATGCAGTGATACTAATAACTATGGAACTAATTTATTTTGCTACCGCCTTCGTCTGCGGTTTTGGTATATATCAGCTAAAATTACCGCCACTTATCGGCTTTCTTATGGCCGGGTTTATTCTTAATTTAGCGGGCTACAAAAGCACGGAGCTACTCGAAACGATTGCCTCTTTAGGGGTCACACTGCTACTTTTTAGTATTGGCCTCAAGCTAAAAATTTCTAACCTTATGAAACCTCAAGTATGGGCTCCTGCCACCATACACATTGTTTTAAGTAGCGCATTATTTAGTGGTTTTATGTTGTTGCTTGGTGTATTTGCACTGCCGCTATTTGTTGATTTAAGCTGGCAAAGTGCGTTGTTAGTTGGCTTTGCTCTGAGCTTTTCGAGCACGGTATTTGCTGTAAAAGTGCTGGAAGAGCGTGGGGAAATGGCAAGTTTGCATGGTAAAATAGCCATTGGTATTTTGGTTATGCAAGATATATTTGCTGTGATCTTCTTAGCGGTCAGTACGGGTAAAGTACCAAACATTTGGGCCTTAGGATTAATTGTTGCGCTACCTTTGTTTCGCCCTATTATGTATTGGGTTTTAAATCGTTCTAAACACGGTGAGCTACTGCCGCTATTTGGTTTCTTCTTTGCGTTAGTGGCAGGATATAATGCCTTTGAATTCGCAGGATTAAAGGGCGATTTAGGCGCATTGATCATTGGCATGATATTCGCCCCACACAAAAAAGCCGGTGAGCTGTCTAAGTCATTACTTAGCTTAAAAGATATATTACTGGTTGGTTTTTTCTTAAGTATTGGTTTAAGTGCTGAGCTTACTGCCCACTCTCTAGTCGTTGCCTTAATTTTAGTATTAGTTATTCCTGTTAAAACGCTGCTTTATTACATATTAACTAACTTATTTAAACTGCGTGCTCGTACTTCTTTACTCACCGCGTTTAGTTTGGCTAACTTTAGTGAGTTTGGCTTGATTGTTTGCGCAGTTGCAGCATCTAGCGGCATGGTTACCTCTGAATGGCTCGCCGTTATCGCAATTGCCGTATCCATCACATTTGTGATTGCTTCCCCTTTAAATAAACGTTCTAACGAGCTGTACGTTAAAATTGAACGGTTTTTATTGAAGTTTGAAAGTAAAACCCGCTTAGCGGAAGAGCTTCCAGTTAACTTAAATGATACCAAAATAGTAATCTTTGGTATGGGCAGAATTGGCACCGGTGCCTACGAAACAATAAACTCAACTCATCCTGATGTTGTAGCAGGTATTGATATTAAACCTGAGGTGGTTGATAAACATATAAAACGTGGGCGCAGAGTATTAATTGCTGATGCAACTGACCCCGATTTTTGGCAGCGCGTTAATCACTCCCATGTTGAAATGGTCATGTTAACTATGCCTAAGCATATGCAAAATATTTTTGCCTTAGAGCAGTTGCAGGCATCAGGCTATAAAGGGCAAGTTACAGCCATTGCTAACTATCCCGATCAGCAAAAAGAATTAGAGGATATGGGAATAGATTCTACTTATAACTTTTACTTAGAGGCTGGTAGCGGTTTTGCGGAACATGTAAAGCAAACCTTGTTTCCGTAATCGGGCTTAGATGCAAATAGATTGCATTTACATTCCTTTACATCTGAGTATTTTATTGGTGAAAAAATCAGGTAAAATGTCTGTGTTGGTTGAATAAAGCTAATACCTAAGTTTGTGTTTTATAAAAGACAAATAACGGACCCCTTGCTTTTAAATGACCAATAAGATTCTCAAATTAGAGGGCCTACTCCCTCTATCAATAGGCTGTTACTTGCCCGTTACAGCCTATTTTATTCCCTTAAAATCCCTTACACTTATCGTAATTATTTTATAAAAGATGTCAGTAATGGATCCTCAACAACTAAAAATCGCGATTAACACCATTATGCCATTTGGCAAATATGCAGGACGCCCTTTACTTTTACTGCCTGAGCCTTACTTAGTGTGGTTTAAACAGCAAGGCTTTCCTGATAGCAAGCTTGGCTCTCAGCTCGCTATGATGTACGAAGTGAAGCTTAATGGTTTAGAGCAAATGCTGATGCCACTACTAGAAAAAAATAGTAAATAAAATAGAACTTTTTTATAAGTGGTCTGTCTATCTATTTGCTACTTGTTGATTTTTGGTTTTAAACCGCAAAAAAGCGCCTTTATGGCGCTTTTTTATTGTTTGGTATTTAGTTGTCGAGGGTGATAATAAACTTAACCCCACCCAGTGGTGAGTCTTCAATCTTGCACTGCCCTTTATGCCAACTAATAATTTTATTTACAATTGCTAGCCCTAATCCAAACCCACCGGTTTTTTTATCACGGCTTTTATCTAAGCGGGTAAAGGGTTTAAACACTTTCTCACGTTCAGCACCGGCAATACCTGGGCCATCATCTTCAATCACCAGAAATAGCTTCGCAGCGTTGGCAGTTAAACTAATATGCACATTTTGCGTAGCATGTTTCAGTGCGTTACTAATTAAATTTTGTAGCACTCGCGACATAAAATGGCTATCACATACGTAAATAAATTGACTCGGTAGCGTTGTTGTTAATTTAATAGGGGTATCAAAACTTACTTTTTCGATATTGGCTTTAATTAATGCGACGATATCACAAGGAGCCAATTGCAAGCTTGGTTGCTGTGTATCTAAACGAGCGTATTCCAGCATTTCTGATACCAAGGATTCTAGCTCATGAATATCCATTTGCATATCAGATAAATAGTGCTGTGCTTTGCCATCTTGAACTTTATTCTCTAGCATCGCGATTGCAAACTTCAAACGCGCTAATGGTGTTCTGAACTCATGTGACACTGATGAGGTCAGTTCCTGTTGAGCACTCAGTAAAAATTCAATTCGTTGCTGCATTACTTGCAGTGTATCAGTGATGGGTAAAAAGAATGATTTAGAGCTGTCGCTTAATTGAAAATCTTGCGCCCCACCGACGGCTTCACAGGCTTGGCTGAGCTTGGCAAAATCTCGCCATAACAGTAAGCTCCATAACCCTATCGGTAAGCTAATAATAAATAAAACTAATAAATAAGGAATTACGGTCCCAGTGTTTTTAGCTTTAACACCTAAAGGGCCGACTTGTAACAACTGAGAGTTATTTAAAGTAACATACCAAACAATACGTTGCTGCTTATCATACAAGTAAAGGTAATTATTTTGCGTTAATTGTGTTTGCTGCTCAGCTGGGAGAACTAAATCTTGCGGGGCGATAACTTGGCTATCAAAATTATGTTTTAACTGCTCAAGACCATCTGGCGTTTGAGAAAGCAGCCATAACGACTGCCCAAATTCATCATCTAACAAAACATGTTGCTCAGATTCATCATACGGCCAAAGCTGCTCTATAACACCACTGGCAATAAACAAAGAAGCAATAATATATACGTAAAGGCTTATAAATAGCTTTCCCATTAACCTAGCCTAATACCTTGCATTAATTACATGTCCCACGCATCTGATACAAATAAATAGCCTTGCCCCCACACCGTTTTAATGCGGTATGGTTTATCACTATTATCACCAAGCTTCTTGCGAATACGAGATACGCGTACATCAACGGTTCGATCTAGCCCGTCGTACTCACGGCCAATCATATGTTGGTGCACATGCTCTCGGCTGAGAACCTCTCCGGCATTTGAAGCCAACAACCACAGTAATTCAAACTCATGCGAAGTTAATACAATTTCAACACCGCTTAGCTTTACAATTCGACTAGTTTTATCTATTGATAAGTCACCAAATTTAAGCTCTTCAACGGCTTTTACGCTAGGCTGCCCACGGCGCAGTAATGCACTAATTCGAGCCAATAACACGCGCGGCTCAGCAGGTTTAATAACGTAATCGTCAGCACCGAGTTCTAAGCCAATAACTTGGTCAAAATCTTCACCCTTTGCGGTAAGCATTAAAATAGGTAAGGTGTATTTGTCGCGCACTTGACGGCACACACTAAAGCCATCTTTTCCTGGCAACATCACATCTAAAATGATTAGATCAGCATGATTTTCACTCAAATAAGGAAACACTTCGTCACCGCGATCTAATACGTCAACTTCTAAGCCATTATGCTCAAGATAGTCTTTGGTTAATTGTTGCAACCCTAAGTCATCTTCAACAAGTAATATCTTTGGCATTTACTGCTCCTAAATTAAAAAAAGCTCCAAGGTGAGCGTAGCCGATGTTTTTTCTTAGCGTATGCAGTCTGCACTTCTACTTGCACACTCGCTAATGATACACCTGTAAGGGGATTAATCAGGGAGTATATGGTCTCCACCTGAACACGCGCTTTATAACTAAGTTGCCCTTTTTTTACCCCTTGCCAACATTGCAACTGAGTATCTTGCTGGTATAAACACACATCGCTTGGCTCAGACAGTTGCCAGTTAAATTTTAACTCAAGATCACAAAATTCTTGTTGTTCGGAAACCACACAGACTTTGGGTGATACGTTAAGTGAAGAGGCTTTTGCAACGCTAATGTTGCTAAAGAATGAAGCTGCAAACACAACCAACATAAAACACTTCATATTAAAATGTATGTTCGAATCCTATAAAGGCGGTCATTGAATAGTCATGTTCAAAGAGCGGGCTGCTATCCATTGCTGAATAGTCATAATATGCTAAATGAAAACGAAGCGCGTTGGTTTTACCTAAGGGCCAACGGGCGTCGATTTTAGCATAAGGTTGCCAGCTACTACCAACTTCTATTTCACCATATGAAGATTCTGTGCTGTTTAAGCCATAAAAGTAGTTATTTAGTTGGGCTGATTTATAGTTAACGCCTAAGGTCGATTTAAGTTTTAACAACTTAAGATCAAAATGGTATTGCCATTGTAGCGATCCTCTGTAGCTATTATAAACACTGTTTACGTCATGCAATAATTGCGCAGAAAAAACATGTTGTTGTTTTACAAAAAAATAACTCACACCCGCATCCAACACCACTCGTCTTTTTTGAATGTTATTAATATTAATCTGGCGAGGAGATTCAATGTGTTGTGATTCTAATATTTCATTATTAGACATTGCTGTGAGCGGAAATATATTTTGCGGGTGCCAATCAATAAAAAACCGTGATTCTGGGTTAATTTCTGACACTAAGCTAATGTTATGCGTATCGCTTTGTAAAAAAGAATAACCTAAGCGACCGTTATCAAAAAACCAATTTTGGCCATAATAAGCTACTTGTGGAACCACCAACAAAGGAATGTTGTCAGCACCGTATAAAGGATTACTGATCACTCCAGCCCCTAAGCTGACACTAATCTTAAGTTCATCCGTAGAAATATGTTGCTGCGTCTGAGCAATTGCATTAGCGCTAAATAACGCCAATAAAATGCATATTTTTATTCTCAGATGTAACATCATGGAGTTATTCACTAGTTTATAAAGTGGCTTTGACCCTATAGTAGCAAGTAGTATCAGTACAAGCTCTAGAGGGTTACAATCATTAACAAATTTGATACAAACGGAACACGTTTACAAATTGGCGGCTATTTCAACTCGATTTCGACCATGAGTTTTAGCTAAATAAAGTGCTCTATCGGCTTTTTCTACTAATAAACAGCTCTTACTAAAAGGCTGCATTAGAGCTATGCCAAAACTTGCTGAGATATTACGTTTATTATTACTATCTTCTTTCTTACGGATAGTTAATTTAGCAATACTTAAGCGTAACTTATTACAAAAGATCATTGCATCATTAATGCTATCAAAGTAACCCGTGATACAAAATTCTTCACCACCGAAACGATAGGCATTGTATTGTTCTTGCACGCTATTTTGCACTTTTTGAGCAACAAGTTTGAGTACCTCATCGCCTTTTTGATGACCAAAATCATCATTAAAACGTTTAAAGTGATCGATATCGAACATTATTAACACGGCTAACTTATCTTGCTCGTCTTGTGAAGATGCATGAAGGCAAAACTCGACTATGTCGGTATCAAACTTGCCGCGATTATATAACCCCGTTAGCGAATCTTTATCAACCGCTTCTTGAGTCATAGTCAGAGCTTCTTTTAAATCTTTAATCTCATTATATGCTTGCGCTAATTTAGTTTGGAAACCACGGGCGTAATCTTGCATGGCAATAGATTCGTCTGTTAAACGCTCTACACAAGACAAAATTTCATTAAATGAGTTAATACTAGAGAGTGTTTTTAACTCATTTTGTGAGTCAACTAACGAGGTAGTAAAACTTTTTGAATATTGAATCGAATCACTCAAATCAAACTGTACTTGCTCTACCGTACCATGAAATTTTTCAGACATTTGTTGGAAAAACGCTAATTCTTCATCGTTTATATATTTATCAAAAATTTCCTGAGCACTTTGGGCCGAGCAGGTATTGTGCTGACCGATAACTTTATCAAGCTCTGTATTTAGTTGTGGATTATCGCCCTGTACATAACAGTACCAAATCGCATAATTAATTGGCGTTACCGGCATTTTGTACTTAACCATAAGCGGAATGGCTTTTTTTAAACACTGGGCAGAATGAGCAAGTGAGGCAGTATTATCCATAATTGAAACTCTCAGACATCACAACAAAGATGTTAATAAACACATAAATATTAGCGGTTTATATTAACACTTTTTTATCATCCAACAAGCCTATATTATGTTTTCTCCCATATTTTGTGCAATATTCCACAGCGCACTAATCGCTGGATCATTCAATTCTTTGTGTAATACCGCCAGACCAATTTTAAACCCTTGTGGTGGCTCGCCTTTGTACTGTAAAACCTGCACCTTATCGTTTAGCGGGCTATTATCAAGTACAATTTTTGGGATCATAGCCACACCTAAGCCTAAACTCACCATAGATACCATGGCTTCATGCCCAGCCACTTGCGCGTAAATTTTTCCCTGAACGTTATTTTTTCGCCACCATTGCTCCAACCTTTGACGTGAAAACCCTTGTTCAGCAACAATAAACTCAAGCTCGGACCAATCAATAGTCTCGGTGTTAGTGGCTAGTTTTTCTGTGATCGGGCATTGAATAGTGGGCGCAATTAATACCAGTGGCGAATAACCAATGTCTACAAATGCAATTTGTGCAGGTAATTTACTGGGTCTGGCTGCAATGGCCATAGATTCATGCCCATCTAACACTCGGTTAATAGCCAAGGCGGGATCGCCCGTATTTAAGGTGATTTCAATATGCTGATGCTGAGCTCTCAGTTGCTCTAAAATATGATGCAAAAAACTGTAGGACGCGGTAACAGAACAATAAAGGCTTACATTGCCATAAATGTGTTGTTGCGGCTCGTTTAAATTAGCCTTAAAACGCTGCCAATTATTAAGCGTTGCACTGGCGTACTCCTTAAATGCAATGCCTTCGCGGGTAAGCTTTACACTGCGATTATCACGCTGAAATAACATCACCCCTACTTCATCTTCTAACTGCTTAATGTTACGGCTTAAAGTAGGAGCACTTACATGACACAACTCACTGGCACGAGAAAAATGAAGCGTTTTTGCTAACGCTAAAAAGTAATGTAAATGCTTATGATCCATGTCAACGCCTGTATTTCATTTTATGAAACACTTTAATTCAAATATATCATTTTACGCAAGAAGAGATTTTTCATATGGTTATTCCAAGCAAAGCAAACGCAATGCATCTAACAAATTGAATTAATAGGAACCTTAATCATGGCAAATTATTTTAATAGCTTACCTTTACGCGAACAATTAGCGCAATTAGCACAATGTGAATTTATGGGTGCAGACGAATTTAACGACGGCGTTGCCGCACTCAAGGGTAAAAAGTTAGTGATTGTCGGCTGTGGCGCACAGGGTTTAAATCAAGGCTTAAATTTACGTGATTCGGGTTTAAATGTAGCCTATACACTTCGTGAATCAGCGATTGCTGAGCGCCGTCAATCATTTTTAAATGCATCTGACAATGGCTTTAAAGTGGGTACTTACGAAGAATTGATCCCAACAGCTGATGTTGTACTTAACCTAACACCGGATAAACAGCACACCGCGGTTGTTAATGCCATCATGCCATTAATGAAACACGGCTCAACGCTTGCTTACTCACATGGTTTTAATATTGTAGAAGAAGGTATGCAAGTACGTGAAGACATAACCGTAATTATGGTTGCACCAAAATGCCCAGGTTCCGAAGTACGTGAAGAGTATAAACGCGGCTTTGGTGTACCCACCCTCATTGCGGTTCACCCAGAGAACGACCCTCAAGGGCATGGTTTAGCGCAAGCAAAAGCTTATGCTGCAGGTACGGGTGGTCATCGTGCAGGGGTACTTAAGTCATCGTTTATCGCCGAGGTAAAATCTGACTTAATGGGTGAGCAAACCATTTTATGTGGCATGCTACAAACAGGTTCTATTTTATGTTTTGATAAGATGATTGATAAAGGGATTGATGCTGGCTATGCCTCAAAACTAATTCAATATGGTTGGGAAGTGATCACAGAAGCACTTAAGTATGGCGGCGTTACCAATATGCTTGACCGCCTATCAAACCCTGCCAAAGTCAGAGCATTTGAATTAAGTGAGCAGCTAAAAGTAATCATGCGCCCACTGTATAACAAACACCAAGATGACATAATCGATGGCACATTTTCACGGGTAATGATGGAAGACTGGGCAAATGATGACGCTAACTTATTAAAATGGCGTGCTGAAACTGCAGAAACTCATTTTGAAAAAACACCAGCAGGTGATGTAGAAATTACTGAACAAGAATTTTTTGATAACGGCATTTTAATGGTGGCCATGGTAAAAGCCGGCGTAGAGCTGGCATTTGAAACCATGACTGCAGCCGGTATTATTGCAGAATCTGCTTATTATGAGTCACTGCATGAAACGCCATTAATTGCTAATACCATTGCACGTAAAAAGCTGTTTGAAATGAATCGTACTATTTCAGATACGGCAGAATATGGTTGCTACTTATACAACCATGCATGTTTGCCACTACTACAAGAGTTTATGCAAGATATTGATACCGATGTTATTGGTAAAGGCTTAAATGAGCAAAGTAACCAAGTAGATAATCAAACATTGATTCAAATAAATACCGCACTGCGTGAACACCCTGTTGAAAAAGTGGGTGCTAAATTACGCGGCTATATGTCGGCAATGAAAAAAATAGTTTAATTCTATAACCCTAGAACTTTCACTTGTTAGAAACCAAGCCCACTTGCATTTTGCTGTGGGCTTTTTTTTAATGTAAATTATTCATCAATAGCCGAAAATAAATAATGTGCTAAAATAATCCTCTCATTGCCTAAGTTGTAAATATAAGTATTATCATGACGATACAAAATCTCTCTATTACTCAAAAAATAACAGCGCTTGGAAGCATTATTGCTATTTGTGTTGCTGTATTAATTGGTTTGACGTCTTTGCATAACTCAAAGAATATTATTGAGCAACGCATGATCGAATCGGAACTGCCAAGTAAACTGCAAACAATCAGTAATCATATTGGTGGGGAGATCAATGAACTTCTAGGCGCAGCACAGCAGCTTTCTGCCAATACCTTTATTTTAGATTGGGCAAACTCTGGCAACACCAATGATGCACTTTTACTCAAAGAACTCAATCGTTTGGTTGAGCAATATGATCTTGCTACCGCTTCATGGGCTAATAAGAATACCGCGCAATATTGGAACCAAGATGGCTTTTTGCGTGTTTTAAAAAATGATGCTGCAGATGGCTGGTTTTTTGCTTTTACTCAATCAAAACAACCCTACTCAATCAGTATTTATCAAGAATCTGAAAACGATGTAAAAATGTTTGTTAATCACCAGCAGCCCAATGGATTCGGCTTGGCGGGCTTAGCAAAAAGCATCACAGATATGCAAAAGCTGCTTCAACAGTTTAAAATTGAGCAGTCAGGGTTTGTATTTATTGCCGATAAAAATGGCTTAATTCAGCTACATAAAGATGCAGCTAAAGTTGCCAAGGTTAATATAGATAGTATTTACAGTGCCAATATTCATAACAAATTACTTGATGAAAACGGCTTTGCATTAGAAGAAGTAAATATTAACGGACAAGCCACGCTGATTGCTGCTACACCAATTAAAAACACCGACTTATTTGTGTTAGCTCAAGTACCAAAAAGCGAAGTTTTCGCAAGCGTAAACACTCTAGAGTGGCAAATATTCACATTCACTATCATTACAGCACTTATCGCAAGCGTGATCAGTTACTTATTAGCTCGTTCTTTAGCCTCACCGTTATCAAAAATGGCGGAGTTATTTTCTCGTTTAGGACGTGGCGATGCTAATTTAGCTTATCGCCTACCTACATCACCTCAACCTGAACTCAATAATTTAACGTCGGGCTTTAACCAATTTATTGAAAAAATAGAAACCGCCATTGTGCAAGTAGCTGATGAAAGCCATGGTATTCGTCAAAGCTCTGATCATGTCTTTGCGCAAGCAAAACAAAACTCGTTAGCGTTGGATAAACAAAAAGAGCAAACCATTTCGGTTGCTGCAGCGATTAATGAAATGGGCGCTACGGTGCAAGAAATAGCACAAAGTGCCGCTAATGCTGCTAAGTTAACCAACGATAGCCGCGATAATACCAAACAAAGTCATCAGCAAGTATTACAGAGCCAAACGACAATCTCAGCCCTTGCCAGCGACATTGATGGTATTACCGAGCAAGTTGCTTTGCTTTCTAAAAAAACCATTGATATTGCAAGCATAGTGGATTCAATTAGAGGGATTTCAGAGCAAACCAACTTGCTGGCACTTAATGCAGCCATTGAATCTGCACGCGCTGGTGAACATGGTCGAGGGTTTGCAGTCGTTGCTGATGAAGTAAGAGCACTGGCGAATCGTACATCACAGTCAACCACTGAAATACAATCAATGATTGAAGAGCTCACTCAAATTTCAGATGATGTTGTAAATGATATTAGCCAATCAAAGAATAAAGCCCAACAAAGCGTCAGCGCAATGCAAAGCTCGGTTGAGTTACTTAATACGATTACTGAAACAGCAAATGAAATTAACGACATGGCAACTCTAATAGCCACCGCTACCGAACAACAAAGTAGCGTAGTAAATGATGTGGGTCGAAGTATTGAGCAAATTAGTGAGATCAGTGATAAATCAATGAGTGAACAAATCAATACTGAACAAGCAATTCGTGATTTAGCCACCAGCGCACAAACACTTGATGCACTAGTGGCCACATTTAACCAGCAGCGTTAAATAGTTTGTTACGTTAAAAAATAACCTCTGTACCAAATAGCCACTATACTTACAGTGTGTTTTTTGTACAGAGGTGTGTATGAGTGCTGTTCAAGGTAAACATTATTTACTAGCTGCTTGTTTGCTGAGTTTAAGTGCGTGTAGCACTACAAATAACGCCAATTTAAGCGTGCCAATCCCTATTATTACTCCCCCAACGCAACTTCAACAGCAGCTTGTAGAGTCTGAGCAGCAAATATTTCAACTCGACCAGAGTCTCAAACAGCAATTAAGTGCTTATGTACAAAAAAATAAATCGGCTGATAAAATTGCCTATAGTGTACTTAGTTTTTTACTCACAAATGGTGATAACTCACTATCTTACCAATCTACTAGCACACAAACTGCATCTCAAAGCTATCAAAATTTAAATGCTAATTGTCTTTCCCTCTCTATTTTAGCGTATAGCTTAGCCGAACATTTAGGCCTTAAAGCCCGCTTTCAAAAAGTACATGTTCCTGAGTACTGGGCGTTAAATCAAGGATTTAATTTACTCACTGGGCACATCAACCTTGCCATAGACAATAAAACTAAGCTCAAAGACAGCTCACTTGTTTATCAGCGTAATAAGCGCTTAATTATTGATTTTGACCCCAATAGCCGACAAGCCCGTTTTGCAACCTCATCGCTGTCAAAAAAACGAGTGACCGCCATGTTCTATAATAATAAAGGCGGTGAGGCACTGGTAAATAAACACTATGATTTAGCGTATAGCTATTTCAAAGCCGCAATTAATACCGATGCTTCATTTAGTGCTAGCTGGGGCAATTTAGGGGTACTCTTTAAACAATTAGGTGATTTAAAGCAAGCGGAGGAAATGTACCGCTATGCCATTGCCTTAAACGCTGATAATAATACTGCGCAAGGTAATTTAGCATTATTATATAAACTTACAGATAGAGTAGCCGAAGGCGATAAGCTATTAGCAGAGCTTGACAAAAAGCGCCAAACTAACCCTTATTATCATATATCGCTTGGTAACAGTGACTATGTAAATGGTGATTACGCAAATGCAATTAGCCATTATAAAAAAGCAAACGCTATGTCACCGACACTTCATGAAAGCCACTTTGGGCTAGCGCGCAGTTATTTTGAATTAAATAATATAACTAGAGCGGAGTTTCATTTGCGTAAAGCTAGAAAAAAAGCAGACTTTGATCATGAAAAACAGCGCTATGATAATAAGCTCATCGCATTAAAGTCACTCACCGCTAAGGCGAATCATCATTAAATTATTTAGCTTAACATTTGTCGTACTTTTTATAAGTTGGAGCGGACTTTGTAAACAGATTGAGCCACAATTATTAACTGATTTAACTATGTTAACCAGCCCAGAATTGGCTGGTAGAAAAACGAATAGTCATGCTGCCTTGCTCACTAGGGAGTATTTAAAAACACGCTTCAAAGAGCATCAACTCATAGTAAGTGAACAACCTTTTACTTATTCCTCAGGGCTGTTTTCTAGCGCACAAGGCGTTAATATTATTGCTACTAATACAGTAAAAGATTTACCTGTTATTGTTATTACTGCGCATTATGATCATTTAGGCCTAAAAGCGGGGAAATTACACCCTGGCGCTAACGATAACGCCTCGGGTGTTGCCGCATTGCTGTATTTATCGCATGCGCTAACGGCCTCTTCCTCTTACCGCTTTATGTTTGTTGCAACAGACGCTGAAGAAAATGGCTTACACGGCAGTGAGCACTTTGCTAAAACAATGCGCCAGCTCCCTATTGTTTTAAATATTAACCTAGATATGTTGGCAATTAAAAAATCGCATAAGCGGTTATACGCGCTAACAAGTCGCGCCTTAAAAAGCCAACTTAACTTAGTATTTACTCAGATTAAGGGTAACAAAGTGAAATTAAAACCTGTTTATTCATCACGAAAAATGAGCCGGCTCACCAACACGAAACAAATAGATTGGCACAGAGCCAGTGACCATTATTCATTCGCTAAACAAAAAATTCCGTATGTGTACTTTTCTATGGGGGCAGATAACTTCCATCATAGTGCAAAAGATACGCTCGAAAATATAAACACTCCCCTCTATCAAGAAGCCGTATTGCTAATTGTGGAATTTATTAATCAGCTTTTGACAAACTCCGCGGTATTAACTCCCTCTTTAAAAGCAGCAACATAAGCCTCTTTTTTTGCTCGTGGAAGTTTTTTAATCGCATATTCTAATTTGCTTGCTTCGCTTTTAGTACCTACTTGTTGTTGATGAATGAGCATAAGCGGCCCTTTACCTTTGAGGTTTTTTGCTCCTTTACCTGCTTGATGAGTAGCGATACGTCGAGCAACATCAACAGTAATACCGGTATACCAATGACCAAACCGTGTTTGCACAATATAAAGTGACCAAGTTGGCGGTTTATTTTTAATTTTGCACAACTCATTGTTTAAACTTTTTTGATTATTAATGGTCAAAACCTCGCCTTAACGCGCTAAACAAAAACAATTACTCAAAAGGGTTTTACCTTGAGTGACTAATCGGTATCATGCAGATTATAAAAAATAAGGATCACAACTAACAATGCAGTCGTTAAAAACTTTTTCTCTTTGGCTTATCGTCGCTTTAACGCTTAGTTCAGCCGCAGGTTGTTCTAGCTGGGTATACAGAATCAACATCCCTCAAGGTAACTTTTTAGAACAATCAGACGTTGATAAGCTTCGCGTTAATATGACTCGCGAACAAGTAATTTACGTATTAGGCAGACCCATTGCCGAAGACGCCTTCGATAAAAATACTTGGCGTTATGTATACAGCTTCAATAAAGGGCGTGCTAATGAACAGTTTAAATCATTAGTACTAAACTTTGAAAATGAAAAGCTAGTTACAGTATCGGGCGACTATGAGCAACCAGAAAACTTTACAACGCCTTTAGAGCAATAAGAAGCTATATAAGGTTTAATTAAAAAAGGTGAGCATGGCTCACCTTTTTTGTATCTAACGATCTAACGGCCGGCCACCAGTGACTTTATTAGCGCGGCCCTCTTCTTTAGCTTTTTCGGCGCGTTTTCTGCGAGCATCTTTAGGGTCGGCAATTAATGGGCGGTAAATTTCAATTCTGTCGCCATCTTTAAGCTCATGATTTAGCTTCACCGTTCTGTTCCATACGCCTAAAGTTAAATCGGTTGCATCAATCTCAGGGCACTTTTTAATAATCCCTGATTGTATTACCGCTTGCTCAGCCGTTGTGCCTTGCAGCACTTCTATATTTAACGTGGTTGCCTTAGTAGGTAAAGCGAACACAACTTCAATATTGATCATGCACGTTCTCCATACACGGTTTTTGCACGTTGAGTAAACGCACTCACCATGTTTTTAGCCACATCATTAAAAATTTTACCAAACGCCAGCTCTATGAGCTTACTTGAAAACTCAAAATCTAACTGTAAATTAACCTTACACGCATGCGTATCTAATTGCTGAAAGTGCCAGCGACCTTGTAGGGTTTTAAAAGGACCATCAACCAAGCGAAGCATCACTGTTTGCTCATCAATTAGCGTATTTTCAGTGGTAAACCATTTTTTTATGCCGGCTTTAGATATTTCTAAACTAGCGGTCATGTTATTATCATGCTGCTTAATAATTTTTGAGTCTGAACAATTAGGTAAAAACTGTGAATAGGCTTCTACATCATTGACTAGATCAAACATCTCTTTAGTGCTGTACATAACCAGCGCGCTTTTTTCTATTTGTGGCATACTCACTCCCAACTGTGTGCAGGAATTTTAGCAAGCTTTGTGCGTTTCCCCAAACTTTCATCGCGCTTAAATTAATCCTTCGCTTTTGCATGTATAATTTAAAAAAATCGATGTAAAACATCTTGTATAACGTATATTATAGGGCACTATGGCTAAGAAAAATTCATCAAAATCGACAAGTAATACCATCGCGCTAAATAAAAAAGCGCGACACGAGTATTTTTTACACGACAAGTTTGAAGCAGGTGTTGAACTCCAAGGCTGGGAAGTAAAAAGTATCCGAGCAGGTAAAGTAAATATCTCTGAAACTTATATTCATCTTAAAAACGGTGAAGCATTTTTATTAGGCAGTACCATTCAGCCTTTAAATAGCGCATCGACCCATGTTATTTGTGACCCGCTACGTTACCGTAAATTACTACTAAGCAGGCGTGAGCTTGACCGCTTAGTTGGTGCAACTGAACGTGATGGTTATTCATTAGTTGCCACCGCTATGTATTGGAAAAAATGCTGGGTGAAGCTTGAATTCCATTTAGCTAAAGGTAAGAAAATGCATGACAAACGTGAAGACGGCAAAAATAAAGATTGGTCCCGTGAAAAAGAACGTTTAATGAAACATAAAGTTTAAATAAAAACGTCTAACATGATGTTAGGCGTTTTTTTTAATTAAATTTTTAGCAAAATACAAATTATTACAAATTAAAGTTGCTCGGTGATTTATTTTTAAATAATGAGAAAAACACTCTCCAGCAGCAGATAGCGAGTATCCCATCGTTTTCCTTCATTGAGAAAATCAGTACATATTCGTGCCGATAACAAAATCATCTTTGCGGCTAATTGATAACACTTAAGTTACATGGTATTAATAATTCGACTTGTAAAAACAAGTAAATTATAACATATCAACAAGGACTTAAGGATGAAGCAATCAATTGCATTTACACCGAGCTTAATCATCGGTGCTACTATCGCATTGTCAGCAGGTTTTAGTACAACAACTTATGCTGCACAGCAAACTGCAGAAAAAGTAGAACGTATTCAAGTAACAGGCTCTCGTATCAAACGTTCGGATATCGAAGGCCCATCACCAGTACAATCCATTAATAAAGAAGACATCGAAAACATGGGTTATGACAACCTACAACAGCTTCTTGAAAGAATGCCTGTTGCAGGTAATGGTACCTTTTCAACCCGTGGTAATAACCAAGACTCAACCGCTAATGGTTCAGCTGCCGTCAGCCTTCGTGGTTTAGGGGCTGATGCTACATTGGTACTTATTAATGGTCGTCGTGTTGCTATAAGCGCATTTGCTGAAGGGATCACCAATTCATTTGTTGATATAAACAGTATTCCTGTTTCAGCCATCGAACGTATTGATATTTTAAAAGATGGCGCATCAGCAATCTATGGCTCTGATGCTGTAGCAGGTGTTGTAAACGTTATCTTGAAAAAAGACATTGACGGTGTTGAAGTTAACTTAGGTTATGGCGGCACAGATGGCCCCAACTATGAAGAAACCACAGCCAGCATTGTTTGGGGTACGACGAGTGCAAAAAGTAGTGCGTCCGTTATTATTGACTACTTCAAAAACACCTCTTTATCATCAAACGAAATGGGCCGCTTAGGTACCGCTAATCAATCTCCATATGGTGGTGAAGATTTCCGTTCATCACGTGGCTTCCCGGGCTACTTCTACGTAGACGGCGTTAAAACAATCGATCCTTCGTGTCCTGCAGAAAACGCAACATCAAGCGGTAGTTGTTTATTTGACTATGGCCCATTCGGCTATATTGCTCCTGCATCAGAACGTGTGGGCGCTATTTCACAATTTGAATACCGCTTTGACAATGGCATTACTGGCTTTTTAGAAATGGCTGTACAGCATAACAGTTCAGTTGCAGCAGGTGCACCAACGCCACTTGATGAAGATGCAGGTTTAACTGTACCAGGGAATCATCCAAATAACCCGTTCGGTCAAGATATAGAAATTGGTCGATACAGAACAGTGGATGCAGGCGCGCGTCAATGGGATATCGAATCAGACACATTACGTTTCGTTGCTGGTTTAAAAGGTGAAATTAACGACTGGAGCTGGGAAACAGCGGTACAAAAAGGTCGTAGTAAGTCATTACAAACTGGGGATCGCTCACAAGGCTGGGTACGCACCGACTTCTTACAACAAGAAATTGATGCGGGTAACTACAACCCATTTGGCGGCACTTACAACGATCCGGCTGTAATTGATAGAATCACAACCAGCTTGGTTCGCCAAGGTGAATCTCATATGACGTCGTTCGATGCTAACATTTCGGGTGAAGCATTTAGCTTTGGTGACGATGTTGTCATGATGGCGGCCGGTATTGAGTACCGTGAAGAAGACGTAACTGATACGCCTGATGATCAATTTCAACGTGGATTAATCTTTGGTACCGAGTCTGTTTCAGCTGCCGCAGAACGCGACCAGTACGCTGCCTATGTAGAGTTTTCAATTCCACTTGCGGAAAACTTAGAGTTACAACTTGCTGGCCGTTACGATGATTACAGTGACTTTGGCACTACGACAAACCCTAAAGTCGCTTTACGCTGGGCACCTACAGATGAAATCACAGTACGTGGTTCATGGGCGCAAGGCTTCAGAGCACCGTCACTTGCACAAGTAGGTTTAGGACCATCTCAGGAAAGTCAGTTCTTTATTGATAACTATCGCTGTGATGCAACAGGTAAAGATTGTGATCCGCTAGATTACAACATTGAATTTGCCGGTAATCCTGATTTAGAAGCTGAAGAATCTGAATCTTGGAACGTCGGCTTTATTTGGGCACCCACAACTGACTTTGGTTTAAGTGTTGATGTGTGGAGTATCACTCAAGATAATAAAATTGATGAGCAAGAGTTTGGTCCAATTTACAACTCAGAGTGTAATAACCAAAATAGTACGGTATGTGTACGCTTACCACCATCAGGTACTGACAGCCTAGGAACTATTCAAAAGATTTTCAGTACTTTTGAAAATGTATCATCACAAGAAGTTTCTGGCGTTGATATTTCAGCAAACTACAATCATTCACTGGATGATTTAGGCTTACTAAAATTCAATTTAGAATGGGCTTACCAAGATAAATTTGAAAAAGATGGCCGCGATTACACTGGTGAATATGGTTACCCAGAGCACCGCTGGATTTTCTCAACAAACTGGGAAATAGGTCAATTCAACACGAACATGAACATTAGTTACGTGGGTGAGTTTGAAGATACGCCGGATATCGATTTCGATGGCAACTTAGACTTCGATAGTAATACATCGCGTACTGTTGATTCTCAAGTATTGGTAGATTTACAAACATCATACCGTATTACTGAGTCAGCAAAAATATCTTTAGGTGTTAATAACTTATTTGATGAAGAGCCACCATTTGCAATTGGTGACGGTGATTCAGATCTGTATGGTTACGCATCAGGTGTACACAACCCTCGCGGTCGTTACATTTACACTAAAGTGAGCTTTTCGTTCTAATTAAAAGCAATAAAAAACCGCCAATATGGCGGTTTTTTTATCTTAAACTAAAGGGCTAAATTATAGCTCGCCTTCGTTTTCAGATAAGAATTTAGCGACGCCTTCAGGGCTTGCATCCATTCCTTTTTTACCTTCAGTCCAACCAGCAGGACATACTTCACCGTGCTCGCTGTGGAATGCTAGTGCATCAACCATACGGATCATTTCGTCGATGTTACGACCAAGTGGTAAATCGTTCACTACTTGGTGACGTACGTTACCTTCTTCGTCGATTAGGAAAGAACCACGAAATGCAACGCCCGCTTCTGGGTGCTCAACGTCGTATGCTTTACAGATTTCGTGTTTAACGTCTGCAACTAGTGCGTATTGAACTTTACCAATACCGCCGTCTGCTACAGCCGTGTTACGCCATGCGTTGTGTGAGAATTGTGAATCGATAGAAACACCAATTACTTCTACACCACGTTTTTGAAATTCTGCATAACGCTTATCAAAAGCAATAAGCTCAGAAGGACATACAAAAGTGAAATCTAGAGGGTAGAAAAAGATTACTGCTTTTTTACCTTTGATTTTTTCGTGAAGGTTATAGCTATCTACAATCTCACCGTTACCTAGAACAGCTGCAGCGGTAAAGTCTGGTGCCTGGCGGCCTACTAATACACCCATTTTATTCTCCAAATATTTTGAGTTTATTGTCAATTGCATACGCAATACTGATAGTAATATGGGCGCTAATTTATAAATTACAATAGCAACCATATATAATTGATGATTATTCTATAGCTATCAAAAATAAATTAACAATCGTATTTATAGATAGCACCGTTCTAAAATAACGAACGCTTAACTAATGAACGGATTTTTATTCATAAAAAAACCTGCTTAAAGCAGGTTTTTTTACTAATCCATAATGTCGCTAGGCATATCACCACGAATATGTTGCCATATTTCACCGGTTTGATGACCATACTTACGCATCATGAATATTGCACCATCGTGCTCTTTATTTTCAGCAAGTTTGGTTAAATCTTTATAGAATTGACGTGCAAGCTCACGGGTGCGAGGATCTGAAAAGTAATGACAACCTATTTTAGAATAAAAGCCTTTGAAACCATTAAGGATCAGCACATAAATGCGGTTGTTACCAGCGACAGCTAACTCATGGTGTACTTTATAGTCATAATCAGCAAACGCTTGCGCGCTGTCTTCTAGCTCATCACTTTGCGATAAAATTTCAATAACACGTTCTGGTGCAAGCTTTATAGCTGCACGGGTGTAAATTGCGCTAATGTTGGTGCGTGCTGAAAGTAACTGATCGGTTAACTCTGGCATTTTGTCTTCGTCTAAACGTGCCAGTGTTTCAAGAATGTTTAATCCTGACGTTTCCCAAAAATTATTAACGCGAGTGGGTTTACCATGTTGGATTGTTAACCAACCGTCTCTGGCTAATCGTTGTAACACTTCACGCAATGTGGTTCTAGTAACACCAATTAACTCTGAGAGTTCACGCTCAGCTGGCAGAATTGAACCTGGAGGAAAATCACCATTCCAGATTGACTCTACTATGTACTCCTCAGCAAATCCTGCTGGGCTTTTCGCTTTAAAAATTCTCATTCAATTCCTACTCGAATTAATTCACATTACATCGCTACATACGATTAACTGACTGATTGTACCAGACAAGACGCAACTAACAAGTAAAGTAAGTTAAATTACCTAGGTATGATCATACATACCGAAGGTGAGATTGTCGCACAGCGTGAGATTTTTGGCCTGGTAAAAAGATCAGAATTGACTTTTAATTGAACACGCAGTCCACATATATAAAAATTATAATCAGACGTATACCTAAGCAACTATGTGTAAATACCTAACGTCGGCTGAGTGCCAACAGCGGACGCAGGTAACTCCCGTGCAGGAGCGAAACTTAAATGCGTCGAATTGACACGCTTGTTATGCATTATTGCCACCACCCTTGATAAGGATCGAACTTTAGAACTAATTCATTAGGGGAAAATGAGTGAGTAATTTTTACTGATACATCTCTAAATTCGGAACCATCGTTTCTCCTAATATACAGATTCTCTGTATTTACGATCCCAAGCAATCCTGTTGGATCTTCAATATTTCCGTCCTTAGAAATTGAGTTTGACCACGTTACTGGAATTTGCTGATTATCTTGATCATATACTTTTACGGTTGTTACAAATACTTTTCGAGCAGATTTATTGAAAAGTGCTGTGCGTACTAAGGGGTCATTATGAGCTTTTTCAGAAAGCCCCACCTGATGCAAGCGTCCTGCTATTAACGTTTCATCCGACTTAATCTCATCGTATATACGTTTAGAAAGGAAGTAACTAAAGCATGCTGAAACAGCAGCGACTACCGCAGCAGATGCTGCGATAATTGTAGTTATGTTCGTGGTTGTGATATCTAGCATATTTGAGTTATCTCGCTACTTTGATTGAGGTGTGCATAACAGTGTAATAGTACGGTCCCTGCGGTCTATATATTAGTTTTTAAAGCCAAACGGGTAAAATCTTGACTTCAGACATTTAAATTCTAACTGTCCGATTATCGATCACAGCTGAACTTCGCAAAAGTGCCATGAGCGGAAGTTAGATACGCACAATTTTTTGTCCTTATTTAATTTCTTATTAGCAGTCAATTACGACTTTCTAGAAATTATCGTTCTTATAAATGCAGCTGACATATGTAACGCTAATTCTGCATCCATCTCGCCAACGCCTGACATTTTATTACTACCATGCCTTACCGCTGGTTCAGCATTTGTATATGCATAAAACTTCTCAAAAACTGTTACAAGCATAGGAGAAATAAGTTGCTCCCTTTTCATTGCCTTTAGTGCGTCACCTAGCGTAGCGCATTTGGGATAGATAGTTTTACAAACACTCTCAACTGCACTTACGGACTCTTTAATTGAATTCTCAGGATCCTTACTTGGGCTCAATATATAAGATCGAGCTTTGGAATAATGGACTCTTGCGGGTTCAAATTTATCCTGCAAAGTAGAGTCTATAGCTGATACTCTTGTTTCAAGATCTTTGGGAAGTGAGGTCTCTAATTTACCAGCATCATTTAATTTCCACTGAATTTTATGCTGTGAAAATAAATCATTTACCTTTTGCCTATATGACGGAAACATAAATGATTCGAATCGCGAGTTTTCCCATGCTGAGCTGTACTCTATTTCCTGTTCTTTAATCTTTATCGCTGTAATTTCAACAAAGTCATAAAATTGATACCATTCGAGATTCATAAGTCTGCATTTCAATGCATCCCAACATGTCCATGAGTCAAAATCTTCGGAGTCAGTTTCGTGCCCATTTTCTGCACATAACCTTTCAATTAAGTCTTTAACTCCCAGCGGTTTTGATTCTTCATTCTTTTGACGGCTATCACCATCAATATAAAGGAGAGGCTCCAAAACATTAATAAAGAAAAGGCTTTTCAACCAATTTGGCGCTTCTTCGCTAATTGGTTCATTTTTATACTCTGGGTCAAAACCAAATCTATGGGAAAACTTCATACCTTTCCTTAACTACTAACATTTTAGTATTTATACGATACGCAATTTGTGTTGCATAATCGCTTGTTGGGCTGAGTCGCTATCTGTTCGATGTGTCAGGATAGGTGTTGTTTAAGCTATGGGAGTTTGCTTTTAGAGGTTTTAGCTAAATCAGCTTACTTATTTCCCTACATTGCTCAGCGTTAACTATGTATCCATTACACCTAAAGTTTGCTCAATATGCAATTACATTTATCCAATCTCAATGACCGGTTATCGCTCTAGGAGGACTTCGCCAAAGTGCCACTAGCAGACGATCACACTAACAAACAAATAAATCGCTGAATCATGAAAGCGGACGTCACTCTAACTCATTTTTGGACAAAAACGAGTTAGAGCCGGAGGGCGGATCTGTAAAATGTATAGTGATAACAACATCCTGCTAAGCCGCAGAAACGGAGTTGATTGTTTGATAGCTACCAGTACAATTAAGTATTTAGGAGCCTCATCACATAATTGCATTCCCCAGCCTTTATTTCTATGTAGGGCTAAATAAACTAATCAGTGTTTAAGGCTAAAGAGAATGTGATTTTTCTGTCACTAACTTCTGCACTTAATTGCGCATCAATTGCTTTACTAAGCGTTTTAGCGATTGATAACCCCAATCCAAAGTTATCATTCGATGTTCTTGAAGTGTCTTTTTGCCATAAAGGGTCAAATAATTGGTCTATATCATTATCACTCAAAGGTTCAATAAGGGAGTTAGTAACTGACAAAAATAAAAATTTTTCTTTTGAAATCATTGTCGAAACTAAAATTTTTGAATTTAGTGGGCTGTATTGTTTAGCGTTGTTAACTAAATTGCTAATAATTGATTCGAGGGCAAACAAGTTGCTTATAATTGCTGGTGCATTCTCATTCAACTCCAAATTTACACGCGATAAATCAGTGTTTTCTAAGACTCTGGTAATGACTTGATTTAAATCACAAGCATCTTGTTTGATTAGCTTACCATTACTGTATTTATGTAATAGCAATAAGTTCGACACGATATTTTTAAGCCGTAAACTTATTTTCAACGCTTCAGGCTTAAAATCCTCATTGAGCTCAATCTCATTTGGAAACCTGATAGCAACTTCTGCCATATTTATAAGTTCGGCAATGGGCGTTTTTATTTCATGGGCAATATCGGATGTAAGTCGCTTTTCCCTTAGGTAAAGTTGTCTATTCTCTTTAATAAAAGCATTTAAGCTTTCAACAATAGGCAAGAGCTCTTTAACTGGCTCTTGTATAAATATCTGTGAGCCTTCACTGGTAATACTTAACTGACTGATATCTTGGTTGAGTTTAATTAATGGCGCAAGTGATGTATCTATCGCCTTCCTGACAAATAATCGAATAAATACAATAACTGTAATTATGGTGACTATAAAAATAACGTCAATCAACCAAAGTACAAAATCAACTTCCTCAGAAGACGCTGCATAAGCTAAAGTCAGTGGCTCATCATTTGTTTTTTTATATGTGTCTACTGATATATTGTCTTTTTCTTGTGGTATAAAACGACTATAAAACACCCGACCATCTCGGCCATCAGATAATTGTATAGGGAGTATTTTTGACTCGCCAATTTCTAAGCTTTCATATGGTAGGTTTTTAACTTCAAATAAATCTAAACTTTTTGAGCGGGTAAAAACACTTTCTTTGCTCCATAATTGAAAGTACTCAGGCTCTATTTCCCCTTCGAACTCGGGCAAAAACTCACTAGAAAAGTTAAACGAAAAACCTTCATTAGTTTTATGTACTAAGGTCATTAACATACCTGCTTTGGATTGCAGGCTGCGATCAAACTCATTATCTATCCAACTATCAACAGCAATGTCGGTTGCCAACAAAATGCATAAAACAAAGCTAGTTATAGTTACCGAAAGTGTAACAACTAATTTACTGCGAATAGATTTCATTATTGTCCTTGTACAATATAACCAAAACCACGTTTGGTCTGAATTGGCAGCTCCCCTCCTGCAACTCTTACTTTTTTGCGAGCAGATGATAAATGGGCTTCAATCGAGTTCTTTGATATCAAATCATATTGCCCTGCAAGGTAGGTACTTAGCTTTTCTGCACTAAACACTTTATTTTGATTGCTAAATAAACATTCGACAATTTTGTACTCGTTGGGTGTTAAGTCGATAACATTGTCAGCAACTTTTAGCAGTTTTAACTGTAAATTCAGTGCTAAATTATCAATAGTTATGATATCACTCATCATCTTCAATCCTCCACGGCGCATTAAATTTAGCAGTCGAGCGTGGAGCTCATCAAATGAAAAGGGTTTAGTCAGATAATCATCCGCTCCTGTTAAAAGCCCTAAAACACGGTCTTCAGGTTCTTGCTTAGCTGACAAAATTAAGACTTTAGAATCAAGCTGTTTGGTTCTTATGGTTTGCAATAAAGTAATACCATCGATACTCGGTAACATAATATCAAGTATTATAAGCTCATACTCACCTGTCATCGCCATACTCAGCCCTTGTGCACCATCACCGGTGTCATCAACCGCAAAGCCTAGATTTGCTAAGCCAATTCGTAAACTACGCCTTAGTGACGCTGAATCTTCAATTATTAATAACTTCATGTGTTACTCATTCACCTGAAATGCATCTTCATCATTAGGTTACGCCATATAGCTTAAGTTTTACTTAAGACTTGCTTAAGTTTCCATAGTTTAGCCAATATTAAGTTTAGACTCAGGATTTCTTAAGTTTCGGTTTTTAGTATTGCTGCAATTATTAAGATCGAGCACAACTATGACAGCAAATACTTCCGTTTTAAAACCCTTGTTGCGTTTTACTATTATATTGATATCAATCTTTATAACTTCCCGCATTGCTTTATTGTTTTGGCAACATTCAAGATTAAATGATGGTGATATTTGGCCGATCATATCAGGAGCAATCAGAATAGACTTAAGTAGCATTGGATACTTAGCAACTATTGGGGTTTTTATACTGATACTACATGTAGTTGCACGCCCTAAAACAGAGCTTTTCCAGCGTATTTTTACACTTTACGGTAGCTGCGTTGTAACTGTAGTTGTTATTGTTGAAGCATCAACACCTGCATTCATCAATCAATATGATGTAAGGCCTAACCGATTATATATTGAATACCTTGATTACCCACAAGAAGTCTTCTCAATGTTAGTGCATGGCCATCTTTTTGCAATGTTAAGTACATTGCTTTTGGCCTCGTTAACAAGCGTTTATAGCTATCGCCTTTTATGCAGAGCATTCACACAACCACCGTCACTGAAAAAAGCATCCAATTTACCCATTCTAATGGCTGCTTTAATAATCTGCTTATTTGCTGCTAGAGGTACATTAAATCACCGACCGCTTAACCCTGCATTAGTCTATTTTTCTCAAGATTCACTAGTAAACTCACTTGTTCTTAACTCCACTTACAGTGTTGCGTTTGCGCTGAAAAACATGGGTAACGAAAAAAGTGCCAGTAATTTGTATGGCACAATGCTTCGTCAACAAATTATAGATACGGTCAAAAAGGCTTCTTATCGAAAACAGTTTGTCGTTGGAAATATTCCAACCTTGGCGCACAACAAGCCTTTTGTGTCTGGTGTTAAAAAAAACTTAGTTATAATACTTGAGGAAAGTTTAGGTGCCCGATTTGTTGGAGAACTTGGTGGGTTAGATATTACGCCCGAACTTGATAAGCTATATCAACAAGGGTGGGGGTTTGACAACCTTTATGCTACGGGCACGCGCTCCGTAAGAGGTATTGAAGCAATTACTACAGGTTTTACACCATCACCATCTCGCTCAGTAGTTAAACTATCTAAATCGCAGCATAACTTTTTTTCACTAGCGGATGTATTCAGTCAAGAAGGTTACAAAACACAGTTTATCTACGGCGGTGAAAGCCATTTTGACAATATGAAAAGCTTTTTTCTAGGAAACGGGTTTAACGATATTGTTGACATCAACCATATTGATAATCCCCAATTTATCTCCTCTTGGGGGGTAAGTGATGAGGACTTATTCAATCAAGCAGATAAAGAACTGACTAAATTAAGTAATTCGACAGAGCCATTTTTTAGTCTTGTATTTACTTCTAGTAATCACGATCCGTTTGATATACCACAAGGCAAAGTATCGCTACCCAAAGGACATAACCCTGAAAACTATAAGCGTGATCTTGCAATTAAGTATGCCGATTACGCACTAGGTAAATTTATAAATAAAGCAAAAACACGGTCGTACTGGGAAAACACCGTATTTTTGGTTGTAGCAGACCATGATGTGCGTGTTTTTGGCTCTGAACCTGTCCCTTTGAAGTCTTTTCATATACCAGCTGTTATTTTAAACAGCGATATGAAAAGTAAACGCGATCCAAGACTCGTTAGTCAAATTGATCTACCTGTTACTTTGATGTCACTTTTAGGAATTGACCAAGCAACCCCTATGCTGGGCTTTGATCTGACTAAAAGTTATCCAGTTGAACGCGCAATGATGCAGTACTACGACAATTTTGCATACCTAGAAAATGATCGCGCTGTCATCCTAATGCCAAATCAACAAACCAGCTATTGGCGCTATAACAAACAAACCAAAATACAAGAAAAAAATGAACAGCTAAACGTTGATCAAACGTTGGCTGAAAAAGCACTAGCTCATGTGTTATTTAGCAACTTAGCTTACACCGAGCAGCTTTATCGTTTAGCTGATAAAAGTAGTGATAAGGAATAACTATGAAAATTGCTTTTAAAAGATTTTGTATTTCGTCTTGGCAAGTAAGTTACAGCCAATTTGTTTGCTTAGTTTCAATGTATATCGTTATCGCATTTAATGGCTTGTTTTTATACAATACTTTTATGGCTGCAACACAGTCAGGGCATATAAATTGGCTTTTTATCGCGTCGGTCCCTTTATTGCTTTTCTCATTGACTGTTTTAGTTTTAAGTTGGTTGTCCTTAATTACTTTTGTTAAAGCTATACTTCTATTTAGTGTTTTAGTTTGCTCATTGTTGTTTTATTCAACACTTAATTATGGCGTTATTTTTGACAAGAGCATGTTACAAAATATTGTTGAAACAAATTCAGGTGAAGCATTTTCATACTTGAACTTTCAGCTTGTGTTATTTATTTTTTTATTGGGTATTGTACCTACTTACTTATTTTCCAAGTTCACAATTATTGGGAGTTTTAGAGTTCGTTTAAAAAGTTTTACGAAGCTAAATCTATCAGCTTTGCTCTGTTGTGCCTTAATCGCTGTACCCTTTTATAAAGAGTACGCTTCTGTTGGCCGCAACAACCGACAGCTAACAAGTTATATCACCCCGTTTGCATTCTATACAGCAAGTTATAAATACCTGAGGGATAATTACTTTTATCCACCATTACCTTTCAAGGTACTCGATAACTTGCCCACTTTAAAAAATAAAACGAGCACCTCGCTAACTGTAATGGTTGTCGGGGAAACAGCTCGGGCGGCTAACTTTTCACTACAAGGCTATAGTAGAGCAACGAATACTTATACTCCCAAGTTAGGCGTAAAGTATTTTAGTGATGTTTCATCGTGTGGAACGGCAACGGCTATTTCAGTCCCCTGTATGTTTTCACGACTGAACCGCAAAGAATATGATTCTCGGCTTGCTAGTAGTCAAGAAAATGCTCTAGACATTATTCAGCGTAGTGGTGTTGAAGTAACATGGATTGATAATAACAGCAGCTGTAAAGGAGTGTGTGCTCGCATCAAATCAGACAACATTGAGCCGAATAAAGAACATCCGTTATGTGATGGTCATTACTGTTTTGATGAAATATTAGTTACGAAACTAGCAGACAAGATAGCGACTAGTAACGCTAAACATAAATTGGTTGTTCTACATATGATAGGTTCACATGGACCAACTTATTATCGTCGTTATCCTGAACACGAAAGTTTGTTTAAACCTGATTGCTCTCGAAGCGATATTCAGAACTGTAGTACAACTGAACTAACAAACACATATGATAATACTATCGCATACACAGATAAGGTGTTAAGCCAGTTGATAAAAGTATTACAAGCAAGTAACGAAACAAAGAAGTCACTCCTATATGTGTCAGATCACGGTGAGTCACTTGGTGAGAAAGGTTTATACCTTCACGGGTTTCCATATGCATTAGCACCAAGCGAGCAAACCCATATTCCAATGATTTTTTGGAGTAATAAACTCGCTAACTCTAAATTTAATCATTGTATTGAGTTACAACGCTCAAAAGTATTTTCACACGACAATATTTTTGACACTTTACTTGGCTTAACTCAAGTAAGCAGCAGTCAATACCAACCTGAATACGATATTTTTAACGCCTGTAAGGCCCTAAGTCTATAAAGAGAGTTTCCAATGCAATTTGATAGTGCAAATAAGCCGTCAGGTATTAATCGAGTAGTTTTAGCTTTTAAAAATTCACAGCGTGCATTTAAATGGCTTGCTAAAAATGAAGCTGCTTTTAAACAAGAGCTTTTTTTACTCGCTTTATCGCTAATTATTATTTCGATTTGGCAGATAGGTATTTACGAAAAGGTCATGCTACTAATCTCTGTTTTATTTGTGATATTCGCAGAGGTTGTTAATACAGCAATAGAAGCAACAATAGACAGAGTTGGCTTAGAGATTCATCCATTGTCAGGTCTCGCTAAAGATTTAGGCTCCGCAGCAGTATTAATTGCGCTATTGATAAGTTCATTCGTCTGGATTTCTGTATTTATAAGCTATATTGGTTATTTTTAAAATTTATCCAATCTCAATGATCGCTTATCGCTTATCGCTCATTTGCGACCGTCGCCTAAACTCGTTTTGGGGCAAATACGAGTTAGACGATAGCCGGCTTTGCAGAATAAAACTAATTACATAAAGTTATCATGACCGTCTCTTCATCACTCACAGCCGAACTTCGCAAAGGTACTAGAAGTGGAAATGTTAATACTGTAGATACCTATATTCGAATACAACAAGTTTCTCAAAAAAATTATCAACATCAAAAATTTCTCATCATTTAGACTAGTTAGCTGATTTATCAAAGAAAGTGCTTATTCATCTTTGTTTACTGCTTGGTTATATTATTTAAGGCATTGTTTTATTTGATTTTATTTCATACCAACGAAATCCATCTGGAAATTATCTGCTATGATCGTTAATGAAGATTGAGTGCAATACGGAAATTAAATAGGTTAACTTAGCTAGTCTCAAGTATGCATCTTCAAATGATGACTTGCTCATCAATCACAAGGAATGACGCAGCTATAAACAGGATGTTTGGAGAATTTTATGCAACAGCGAACACTTCGTAGGATCAGGCGAGATAGGCCCGTAGACTACTTTTACAGTTTAAAGAACAATTGCCATGTTTGGGTTGAATCAACATTAGAGCTAGACTTTTTGTATTGGCTCGAATTTGACGAACGAGTGTCTGCCTATACAACCCAACCAGAGAGTGCGGATACACCAGCAGGTCGCTATACGCCCGATGTATTAGTTGAGCTTCAAAATGGTTCTAGTATTTACTTTGACCCGCATCCATACAAGTACGTGCATTCTAAAACTTTTATAAACAAGTTTACTGAAAAGGCGCAGTATATTGAGCACTTAACTGGGCGCCCTGTTCGTATTGTCACTGAAAAGGATTTAAACCCAATTACTATTGGCAACTTTAAAACACTTTACCCCTACCTAAGAACAGAACCGATCGAAGTTCATAAATTATTACCTTTAGTTAATTCATTCCCAACTACTTTTGGTGATTTGAGGAAACAAGCTGAATCTATTGGCATTCGCCCATTTGTTCCTTTTGCTCTACTCGCTCACTCACACATCGGGTTTGACAATACTGTAAAGCTTTCTGACAGCACTCAATTGAGAAATTAAGCTCGATGAATATACTTCCTTATTCTCAACTATTAGATGATAAAGATCGTAAATTCGATATCTTGTTTTGCGATCAATTAAACGTAGTTACTAGAGATATTAAAACCAAGGAGCTGCAAACTTTTACTCGTAATGAGTTTGCATTTGCCTTAAAAACTTATTTGATACCAGTTACCCCTAATTCACCTCATTCAGCATTAGATCCATTCCAAAAACTAATAAAAGAAAAGCAAGCACCTTACCTTTCTTTAATGAAAAAGATTTTTGAAGAAGAAAACGCACATATGACCACGTTATCAATTTATAAACGGGTTATAGCTGAAGTGGAAGAGCAGCAAACAATAAATAGCAAACCAGGGACAGTTGTTAAAGTAAAGCATCCAAGCCAATCAAGCTTATCAAGGTGGTGGAAGAGGTTTAAAGACGCTGGGTTTAGTCATATTGACTCTCTCCCAAAACGAAAGTCTAAGAGAAATACAACAGACTCTCGCTCTGAACAAATCATGTGGGAGGGTTACGAAAAGTTCATGATGGGAAAAATAACTCCAAGTATTGCTGTAGGACATGCAAAGTATGAGAATTGGGTCAACGAGATGAATGACCCTACCATTACCATCGTAAGTAGAGAAAAATTTAGAAAGCACCATCACAGCTTCAACGATCTAGACCGTGCCGAAGCTTCGGGCAACAGAGCTGAAGTCAATAAGCTAATGAGAACATACAAAACTCGCATCAAAACGGATCGAGTACTTACGCGTATAGAAGCAGATAGATTAGCGCTTAATCTTCGCCTAATTGATGATACTACTGGAGAAGTTACTGGAAAAGTCGCTTTATATATTGCCATTGATTGTCATTCTCGCTACCCGATTGCAGTCACTGTGGAGTTTGGTGAAGCCGAAAAGGCTATCGGTGGCGTTAACTTACTTCGCAATATTGTTATACCCGCGAGTGAACAACTCGATGCATTTGGCATACCTATCAGAATAATTTGCGATAATGGTCCGGGGTTCAATAATGAAACATTTGCAAAAACAGCTGAATCATTGAAGTGTGAACTGATTTACGCGCCAAGCAATCAGCCCTACAAAAAACCTTTTGTAGAATCATTTAATAAAACGATCCGAAGTGAGTTTTTAGAAAGCGCTGAGCTTAAAGTTGGCAATAAAATCGTGCATGGCGTGCCTGGATACAAAGGTAAGCGTTATGAAGGGAAAAACACTAACAGGAACCCTACAGATGAAACGCTAAAACAAGCTGCCGCCATGACGGTAGATAGCTTCGTTCAGAATCTCCACGATTTTTTAGTGCATTATGTAAATCAGCCACACAATGAACTCAATGGCAAAACTCCCCAGGAAGTATGGAGCGCCTCTTGCTTAGAGTACCCATTGATTCCATGCAACTATGAACATCTAAAAACCAGTTTCCATGTTTTTCAGGGGGAGACTACCTTAAACGAGACTGGTAAATTTAGATTTAACAAACAGGACTTTTTTGGTGAAGAGGTTCAAAACCTATATTGGCAGCTTAAAACCGGCAAAGCTTCAGGGAAAAACCCTAAAGTATCGGTATTGCATGATACACAAGATTGCAGGGCTGTAACCCTTGCGGTCACATTGCCTGGCGACACTCATGTTACAAAAATCATTGCTTACAACATCGATTTGGTTGATGAACAGGTGGCAATTTCATTTGAGGTCGCCAACATGAATCACAGTACACCTATTCGTCGTTCAATATATTGTGGCGAAGCTGAGCTTATAAAACGTAAACGTCGAAAAATACGTAATGGCAAGCAAACGCAAAATATGGAGCAAAACTTAATAGATGATCGATCTACTAAAGATATCATTAAGCAATCTAATAGCTCTCCCCATGAACGCCAATCTAATCGCACAGATCCGTTACTAGGTACGGATCTCTCACAAGAGAATCAGGATGACTCTCACTTCAGAAACAAGGAAGGTTATGAAAAATGGTAAGCACTACTCTTAATACATCACCAAGTTCGTTATATGTACCGCAAAGTGGCACATTCCATTGCCATTCGTCTACAACGGAAGCATGGGAATACATTAGCAAGATTCATCAGAATAGAAACTACTCAGGCTTATTGACGGGGGTCTCTGGTGTTGGCAAATCATATTTGGCTAAGACGTATACCCTACAATTCCCTCAATCTGAGTTAGATGAAAAAAATATTATTCCAGTGCTTTACGTTAAGTTAGGTGCAACATCAACTCCAACTGACTTGCTTCATCAAATTTTAATGGCTTTAGGGTGCACTGTAATGAACAGCAAAGAAAGGCCTTATACTGCACTTGAACGTTTGTTACATCTACTCAATGAACAAAGTGTTGAGCTTATTATTATTGATGAGGTTCAAGAGTGCTTACCTGATACAGACGGTATCAGAGCTCAGCAAATGGCAAAGCAGTTTGCAGGTCTAGTAGACAAAGCTAGTATTCCTGTAATTTTAATGGGAACGCCATTGGCTAAAAGAATTATCGAACTCGCCTACAAAGGTGGAGATAAAGAAGAGCAATTAAGCCGGCGTTTTCTAGCCCCACATCAACTTAGTCCCTGCCCAAGCCAGTGCCAAGCTTGGATAAACATGGTTAATTTTTACCAACTTAAATATGGCTTTAATAGGCTAACGGCTCAGTCAAATAAAGACTTACTCAACCGCATTTATATTGCAACAAATGGCATGCATGGGCTCCTTAATAAGCTTTATGCACAGATATTACCCGCTGATTATAAGAATACAGCTCAATACATTAGAGCATTCGAAGAAGCGTATAAATTTGCTATCAGAAATAGCGAAGACAACCCGTTTAATGCTGACATGATTAATGCACAGCAAACTGAACGAAATATTGAAGATTTAGATCGCAAGTTAAAGGAAACGTTCACACATGGCTAGGCTACCAATTCGAGTTAGGCCTTTCGTTGGAGAAAGCCAGGCTGGCTATATTCTTCGTCTTGCAATGCGAAATGGTTTTATGAAACCAGAAGACATTGTTAATAAGAAAGTATTTAACTTAGCAAAACGCAATAATCTAAAAAAAGCTGATATCAACAATATCAGCTCACTCATACAACGCTCTATTTCATTTTCAGAAACGGAGGGAAGTCCTTTTCCAAAAGTGTGTTCCAGTGCTCGAATTCTCCACGCTAGAGCATGTCTAAAATGCTTGAATGAAAACCCTATTCATAGAGATAATTGGCAAGACCCAAGATATACGCACTGTGCAAAGCACCAGGTCATGCTTATTGATGTATGCCCTCACTGCGAACACGAATTGGAATTTAACGCAAGTTTACTTCAAGGGTATTGCAGCAATGAATATTGTGGAAGAAAACTTCTTCAGCTTTCGGTAGATAAAAAGATTAAAAGGCTCACAACCGGTAATATAGAAGACTGTATTATTGCAGGTTTGTATGTTCTTGAAATTTCAGAGCTTAAAAGAAAAGCCTATTTTAATTATAAAGACATACCAACAATCCTAACCGCAGGAATTGACTTGTTAACTAATAATGAAGCATTAGGGCATTGGCTAGCAAAAATATCTAGCAAAGGGCTGCCAGCTGGTTATCCTAAAAACCTGGCATATCCTGAGCTTTATTCCTTATCATGTCATATACATAGAGATTGGAACTTGATAAAGCGCGCTCAAATCGGCAATAGAAAGCCTTCTCTCCAGCTTACTTCCACAAGCAAGCCTTTGGAAATAAGGATACTCGCATCTTGTCTAGGGCTCAACGCAGCTGATTTAAAGCCTCTGTGGTACAAAAATATTCTACGATTCAGCAATACAAACCGATATCAAGTCGATGGTTTAATTGATGCCAAGCAGTTAATAGAAGAGCTGGTAACTAAATCAACCTCTGAAGTCATAAATGAAGTCGATTTCATGGAAGCCACAAAGTTTGTCGAGCAATACCTGATGGAAAAATCAGATCTTTTATTAGCAATATTTTTGAAAGATTTACCTTTTTATTATCAAGGTAAGAATAACCTCCTTGATTCAATTTACTTCAACCGTGATGAGCTGATAAAAGTAGGCGAACGTCATTTGAAATCGTCTAAAGCCAGAACAATCAGTATTGATACATGTGCAAAAATTGCCAAAATATCACCCAACATCATCAAAAATGCAATTAGTAGCGGATTAATCAAATCCTCTGACTGGAAAGCAGATAACTCAACTTTAAAGCTAATTGAGCTGAAGAAGTTGCAAGAGCTGCATAAAAACAGACAACTCAACCTCCCTCTGTGAAGAGGGGGGCATTGTTTTACAAATAATCTAAGAGGTTGCTATTAATAGCTTTCTACTGTCTTAGAGTAATTCTTTAACTAATACCTGTGCTTTCTCAACATCAAAAGTTCTTGCAGCATACCCTTGTGCAAGAATTTCTTGAGGTAAATACTCATCAAACTTATCTATAGTTTTTTCTGCAATAGCATCAGCTAAATCAATTGCTGATATGGTTTTATCATCTCGAAAGCTTTTAAGAGCCCCGATAACATGATCAATTAAGGTATTCTCAACTTCTATAATTCCTGCAAATGCACCCGCTCCAAACCCTTTTTGTATAAGTACTGCAACAAGTGTATTTACAACTTTATCACCGGCCCAAGGCAAAACAACGGCTGTATTGCCATGCTGTAAGAAATATGTACTTTCAAGTTTTGCAGTTTTAAAAAAGTCTGCCCCCTCTTTAAAAAGTGCTTGGGCAACTGCATCACCAAATTCAATTCTTTGTTCACCAACTTGAACTCTGTAGTCACTTTCTTTCAGAATTTTAAGCATTTCTTGTCTCACTACATCATGTACAGCCATCCCTGAACCACCAAATTTAGGTGGTTTCCCTCCTTTTGCATGCTGTACTGAAATCACTTTTTTGTCTGTATCGACTAGCTCAACCACCCAACGTTTACCCGCAAATACAATATGTTGGCCCTCTAAAATAAGGCTATCTACGGGTAATGTCCCTAGTGTTTTACTACCCGTTACAATTCTAAATTCTTCAGGGGTTTTAAAGACGGCATAAAACGTATAATGATTTGTTACTTTTTCACCCATAAAACCTAAAACCAGTTCACCACTTCCTAACTGGGTAATAAGATCTACCTTACCCATGTGAGATAGCAAATCTTTAAAATGAGTAACAGTAACTTGTTGGAATGGCCCGTCTTTACAAAGTAATACGTAGATTTGATCTGCTCTTATACCACCCCATTGCGCGATGAGAGCTAAAACTTGATGAAGTAATGTTGAAAAGTGATAGAGCGAAGTGTCTGCTGGTTCATACCATTTACTTACAACCAATAACCGTATCATCGCTAGCGATTGAACCAATTCAAGCCGCAGTTTATCTACAATACTCGATTTTTCTGTAAGGTCAGCCTCAGTTATCAGCATTCGCAAAATACTAGCGCCACCACGCCTACCTGAACGACCCATGCGCTGCCGTAAACTTGCAATAGAATGCGGCGCAGTAACTTGCACGACAGAGTTAACCTTGCCTATATCAATGCCTAACTCCAAAGTCATAGTACACACTGCTGTCGTGGGAATTTGATCTTGCTGAAGCCGAGCCTCAAGTGATTCTCGCATTTCTTTGGCTAACGAGCCGTGATGTGGAAAAAACTCGTTAGGCACAGTGTTGCTCTCACACATCTCTGCAAGAGTGGTCGCAATACTTTCGGTGCGACTTCTGCTATTTGCAAACACTAGGTGGTTTCCACCACGGCAAAGACCATATAAATCGTTACATACGGTTTGCTCCGCAGTAACCGTCTCATCTGCCACAACAGCGCTCTCAATATATCCCTTGACTTGCATTTTTAACGATGATGAAGACTGCGTTTGCTTTATTATTTTACAAGACAGTGATTTATTAGGTCTTAAAGATGCTGGGACACTTTCTAAGTTACCTAAAGTGGCACTTAAAGCCGTTCTGGGTATTGGTGAGTTTACACGGCCTACAAGGTGTTCTAAGCGGTGCAGTAAGCTCAACAAGTGATGGCCTCGCTCTGTGCCAATAAATGCGTGAAATTCGTCTATAACTATGTGCTTTAAATTCTGAAAAGCAGACTTTACCCAGCCACTGTCTCTTATTAATAATGACTCTAGGGACTCTGGCGTTATTAACATAATGCCTGATGGATTTCGTTTCAGCTTATTTTTTCGACTTTGAGGACTATCACCATGCCAAGGTGTAACTTGTATGTTTAACAAATCTGACAAGCTTTCTAGCCTTCGGTCTTGATCGTTTATTAACGCCTTTAGTGGGCTGATATATAAAATGCCCACACCACTTACTTCATCTGCGATACTACTTATTGCAGGTAAAAAAAATGCTTCGGTTTTACCTGCGGCAGTAGAGGCACTAATAAGCACATCAGTATTGCCTGATAGGATAGGGTCAATTGCTAAACATTGAATCTCTCTGAGCCGATCCCAGCCTTGTTTAAAAATCCACTGCTGAATGCGCAAATCGAGCTTTTCGTGTGCGTCAATCATAATTTGAAGTCAGCTAGCTCATCGTCTTCAGATTCAATGTCTAGCTCTACATCGGAAGGTTTTTCCTCTGCAATATCAACATTTTTTATTAAGCTGTCCCACGAAATATTTGGATTTTGATCAATCACGGCAAGCATATCTAAAAACGCTTTGATCGTATTTCTTGGCGTTCTGAAGTAAGCGTCTCCAATTGTTTTACTGCAATGGACTAAAAATGCTTTGAGGGACTCGTCAGGTACTAAATATAACGATTCATCGCCTGATGCAAAAACATGTCTAAGGTTTTTAAGTAGTATAAATAACTCTTCTGGCGTTAAACTTGCCAAGTGTAATGCAGGGGATGAGTAATCAATAACACCGGCTTGTTTTGCAAATGTGTTGCCAGCTAGGCGAGATTGCAGCGCCTCATAGCTATATAACCCTTTTCTTGGATCAAGTAAAAACTCGGGTGTACCACCTAGTAAAAACCCTAAGTACTCAGCCGATCCTTGTAAGCAGTCGTTGAGTATTCTAAGAATTTGCTCGTAATTTGATAATCGTGCTTGGGTGCTATTGAGTTTGTATAAATTTACCATTTCATCGAGGTTAACTAATAACCCTTCGTAGCCAGCTTGCCTTACAAATAAACTCATAAGCTTTAGAGAGTCATAAAACGACGCATCTGAGATAATACTTCTTATACCAAGATCTTTGCGAGCATCTGTTTTTGTTGCATATTCTGCTCTTAACCATTTTACAGCGTTGTTCTTAAGTTGCTCGTTATCTGTTTCATGGCCAGTCCAGTATGCTTCTATAACTTTTGCAAAGTCGTAACCACCTACAAGCTCAGAGAGAGACGCGAGCCTTTCGTGAATCACTGTGGTTATTTCTTTGCTTGTATTATCTGCTTCTTTTCGTGCCTCGGTAATAAACTTTTCAACCACACTGGTCAATGCATTACCATCAGGCTTATTACGAGTAGACATGTTTCTCATTAACTCAGAATACAAGTTTCTGGCTTGTCCAGATGATGCATGAATACGACGATCGGGAGATAAATCTGCATTAACAGTAACTAACTTTCGCTCTAATGCGATCGCTCTTACAACACTTAAAAAGAATGTTTTACCTGAGCCGTATTCGCCAATAATTAACCGAAAAGCAGAGCCGCCCTCTGTCACTCTGTCGATATCTTTAATGAGCGCTTTAAGCTCATTACCACGACCTACTTGTATATGCTGTATGCCGACTTTTGGGGTAACACCCGATTTAAGAGACTGTATAATTGCATCGCGCTCTTTTGATCTAATTTTTTTTGCTGCCATTGTTATAACTCCCTTATCTCTTTGACTATTTCTTCATCAATGTATATATCAACGTCGTCATCAATTACTGGTGCATCCACTAAATCAAATGACCAGTCATTAATGGTTTCTATAGCACCATCGACCATTAATTTTAGCTCACTACACATTTGGGCTACCTCTTCGCGACCCCATTGCGCTTTAGCGCATAGCTTTTCAAACAACTGACTATGAGCCTGATCTAATCCATCAACTTCGTTTGTCAGCTCTGGGACTTCAATATAATCGCTTTCATCTTCATCTGAGGTAAAGATCTGTTCCAGCATGTTTTTAGCTTCTGTTGTTTGGCTTTCATGAAGGGCTAATATTGTTTCATCTAAGCTAAACTCTGATGAGCTTTGACTACGTGGCGCTGGCTGGTGACTACTTGTAGTAAGCTGATGAATATCACTCGTAACAGACTCTTTATCCAGTCCTAAATTTGTGTAGAGTTTTTCGATTTGCTTTACTTCTCTGTTATCGACATTGCCATCTGCTAGCGCAATAGACAGAATAAACCTTTTCACAAATTCTATTTCTTTTACACCTAAATTATTAAGTCTATTTTTTAAACCCGTATTATCCGATGGTGTAACTAGTCGCCATGTAAGATAAGCCTTTAGAGATCGCTTTTCTGTATCCGTTAATTTTTCATCATGAGCAATTAGCTTTTCTAGCTCAGAACTTTCTGATTCATCCACAACCCCATCTATATTTGCAACCATAGCACCTAAACGCAGTGCGACACCCACTTGGTTAAACGCATGACTAGGGACGAATTCTTCCTCATGCCCTGGAGTAAATAGTACAAGTTTGCCATCTAATTTGGGTTTTGTATGGTGGTAACGTAAGTCAGGCGCAATACCAATATCAGCAAAGTTCGCTAAGTTATAAATGAGCTCACCTTCTTTTTTATTTATCGCTTTCGGTGTTGGTAAGCCTGTTTGCAACCAAAATTCAGATACATCTGTTACCCCATCATTTTCTAAAATGATGGCCTTAGCCCACGCTTTAAACTTTTCGATTAATGGTGACGGTTGACTGCTAGCAATGACACGAGGCAACAGCATTAATGCAGCTAAATCATCTTTGCTTGTATCAGCCTTAGCTAAATAACGGCTATAACTAGCTAGCTCCTCAGTGACTTTATCTGCTATTGGAATAAGCTTTTTTATAGGTGCTTTTAATATGCTCGGATCAGGCAAACCGTCGAGTAAAATTTTAATACTAGGGATACCACCGCTGGCGGCAAAGTACTCTGCGTTTAATTTGGTTTTATTAGGCTTAACTTGCATTCCCTCAGAGAATTTTTGCTTGTAGTAAAGTTTAAAAAGTAAAGCAAACTCTACATCGCAGCGCCTAGCTGCGGTTTTTAAATTGTATTGGTCTGTATTTTTAATCCATTCAAGTGCTAGCTCATCGTCCACTCTTTCTGTGGCAACGACTTGCTCTGAAAGACGTAATTTAAAAAGTAGTGAATGACGTGTCTTTGGTAATTTATGCTTTCTACATTCAAATAATTTAGGTTTAACTAAATACATAAATTCTAAGAGATTTGCTGAGAAACCAGCAAAAGAGCGATTTGAAGCAAACACATTGTGCAAACGAAGTACTTCATCAAAAATATCTTTAAAATATTCGTCAGCAACTTTGTCATCTTTGCCATTTTCAACAACAAACCTTTCAAGTCCATAAAAATACAAAAACACAAAGCCTATTGGAGTATTGGCCGCGCTTCTGTCGGTCGCTAACCAATCAAGGTAAGCACCTCTGCACTGTCTAGAAAGATTGCTATAACTTGGCCAATAACCAAGTGATTCATCAGTGTAATAACCTAGTTGATGACCTAAAGGTGTTGATACAGGTAAAATTGGGTTTAATAGTGCAGGCTCAGGTTCATAACCCCTAAGAGACTCCATCTGCTCACCTAGGTAAAAAAATCCTGCTAGATTACGCTTATGTATAACAGTTTCTTTTTTCTTATCAAGCCACTGAGCTTTGCGTGTGCCTTTAATGCTCTTATTTAGAGGATTTGCACTCTCAAAAATATTAAATGTAGCTAAATCGTCCTCAGAATGTGTCGCACTATCAGCACTTTCTATAATTGGGGTAGGTGTATTAACAACAGTGATGCGAGGTTTTGGATCAGTCTGCTTTGCAGTTTTTAATTCATTCATTTGTTCGTGTAACTCAACGCTAACTGATGCTTTATTAGTTTTAATGGGATTTATCGAGCTAGTCACGTCACTCGAAGGTCTAGACAAAGAAACCTTAGAGGCAGGCGTATCAGGAGTTTCTTTTATACTTTGCCTCGGATTATCTAGTACTTTAGGCTTTTTTTTATTTGAATTTGAGCGTGGACTGGTAATTAACCAAATTATCAATATAACAACTGCGATTATAAAAATGAATTCCATGTAATATCCCTTTAAAATTGGTTGGTACCATTTTGGTATTTAAAACTCCATATGCTAATAACATACCACTAATAAATTCAGAAATGTATAATACTGCTACTCAGTAGTTTCAATTACTCTTAATCAAAAAAATCGTCTTTAATGAAACCTCTTTGCATAAGGTTCCTCGAACATCCCTATAGGATGTTAAGTTTGCGAAATATGAAACTAACATGGGCTTGGTTCATAATTAATAACTGAACGCATATTAGGTCACCGCTATATCGTCTAAAAAATCTCAACTTATACGTGTAAATATAAAAAAAATATCACGTTATGCGTGGTGTGAGATTCTCACATGGCTAATTAAAAGCTATAAAATGGTCTTTTTCAGTGTGTGAGATTCTTATGTGATGTATGTATGATCAGGTATGTGATTAAAAAGGTAACTTTACTTGTATTATTTACCAGTTTTACCGATAGATTTTAAACACAACATGAATGCCAACCTATTATTCATACGAGACACTTTGACTATCATTCCATAGTTGTTTACACCCTCTATAAGCTGGACTAACTTAATGGCATTAACCAGACTATTAAGCGCCTCTTTAGGGAAAAATCATGCAACAGAGCATCCCATCTGCAATGTTTATAAATTTTTTAGGTAAAGCTCCTCAATGGTATAAATATACCATTATTGCATTTTTGATAATTAACCCGCTGCTATTTCAATTAAGTCCCTATTTATCTGGTTGGGTATTAGTTATTGAGTTTATTTTTACACTGGCTATGGCACTTAAGTGTTACCCATTGCAGCCGGGTGGGCTGCTTGCTATTGAGGCGCTATTAATTGGCATGACATCAACGGCGCAAGTTGAACATGAGATAGCGCAGAATTTGGATGTACTTTTATTGCTAATTTTTATGGTGGCCGGTATTTACTTCATGAAAGATCTGCTGCTGTATATTTTTACCAAACTAGTGGTCTCTGTGAGAAGTAAAACTGTTTTATCGCTTGCTTTTGCAATGGCTGCGGCGTTTCTATCTGCATTTTTAGATGCATTAACTGTAATGGCCGTGGTGATTGCAGTGGCTATGGGTTTTTACAGTATTTACCATAAGGTAGCCTCAGGAAAAGACTTCATTAGTGAACACGATATTAATGATGATAACCAAGTAAAAGAAGTTAACCGACAAGAGCTTGAAGAATTCCGTGCGTTTTTACGCAATTTACTCATGCATGCTTCCATTGGTACTGCACTAGGTGGCGTATGTACTATGGTGGGTGAACCACAAAATTTAATTATTGCCGAACGAGCAAGTTGGCTCTTTGGTGAATTTTTTTTACGAATGCTACCAGTTACGTTTCCCGTACTTATCGCGGGCTTATTCACTACCTTTATATTAGAAAAAACAAAAACCTTTGGCTACGGCGCTAAATTACCAGAAACAATCCATGCTATTTTAAAAAACCATGCACAAACCCTTGATAAAAAACGCAGCAAACGCGATAGAGTTAATTTAACCATTCAAGCATTAATTGCCATATGGTTAATTACTGGCTTAGCGTTACATTTAGCCACTGTTGGATTAATTGGTTTGTCAGTTATTATTTTAGCCACGTCGTCGGCTGGTATAATAGAAGAGCACCAACTTGGTAAAGCTTTCGAAGAAGCCCTTCCCTTCACCGCATTGCTTTGTGTGTTTTTTAGTGTGGTTGCAGTAATCATTGATCAGCAACTATTTACTCCTGTCATTACTTGGGTGCTAACATTTGAAGGACAATTACAGTTGGTGATGTTTTTTGTTGCCAACGGATTGCTTTCTATGGTCAGTGACAACGTATTTGTGGGTACAGTGTATATAAATGAAGTAGCGGCAGCACTTAAAGCCGGCCAAATTACGCGTGACCAGTTTGATTTATTAGCGGTTGCTATAAACACTGGCACCAATTTGCCTAGTGTCGCCACACCAAATGGTCAAGCGGCATTTTTATTCTTACTTACATCAACACTGGCACCGGTATTACGCCTATCTTATGGTCGAATGGTATATATGGCTTTACCCTATACATTTGTGCTTACCTGCGTTGGTCTTAGTGCCACTTACCTAGGCTTAAGCGATTTAACCAGTTTATTTTACAAGTTCGAATTAATACAGCACCATATTCCTGTTGCTAATACAGGGCATTAAAATCTTCCCCTTCTTAGAGGAGCTAAAGACTTTAAGCTCCTCACTTTTTCCTTTTACTTGCCCCGTTGTTTATCCTACGTCATAATCTAAGCCCTTATTTAAATACGGATTTGTTATGAACTGGCTTGCTAATCTTAGTACACAACGTACCCCCTGGTTACTATTTAGTGGAATTGTTTTTCTACTGGAAGTTACTGCCCTTTTCTTTCAATACAACATGGGTTTAGCGCCGTGCATTATGTGTATTTACCAGCGCACTGCGGTATTAGGCCTACTTTTTGCAGGTATTATTGGAGCCAGTAAACCAAACAATCTCGTAGTACGTATTGTTGCCTATACAGTATGGGCAGTTTCAAGTGTATGGGGGCTACTTATTGCTCGTGAGCACATTGAAATGCAAACAACCACAGATCCATTTGCATTTAGCTGTGAATTTGAACCAAATTTTCCAGAATTTATGCCATTACATCACTGGATACCGCAATTTTTTGAAGCAACCGGTGATTGCGGAAACATAGATTGGCAATTGGCAGGTTTAAGTATGCCAGCATGGATGGAAGTTATTTTTGTACTCTTTACCGCCACACTCTTTATATTGGTGGCCAGCCGATTAATTACTAAAAAGTCACTTTAATATGTTTACTTTTTTTTCAAGCCAAGTTGATGAGCTTAAACACTTGAAAGTTCGTCAGCGACAAACTGTTATAGCTATCTCTTTAAGCATGCTATCGCCCAGTGATAGGGTCTTTATACGCATAGTGAAGCTGATGCTGTTGAGCCCATTTTTTTTAATATTCACTTTGTTTGAAGGGTGGTTGCTGGTGCCTTTTTTAATTGTGGCTGGGTTGAGCTACCCGCTACTAACAGCCCCAGTAGATGTTAATTTTGCTAAAAAGCATCTTGGTGCTGCCTTAAAACAGTTTGATCAGGGCGCATAGCGCCCTATTAAGTTAAAATGCCACCTTACCATCGAGTTTGGCTAGCATTTTTTTACCCACCCCTTTTACTTTAGCTAGATCTTCAAGTGATGTGAAATCACCATTAGTTTCTCTATAGTCGAGAATTGCCTGTGCTTTTTTCTTACCAACACCCGGCAACTTAATTAGTTGCTTCAAATCAGCAGTATTAACGTTAACCATGGCTGACTGCATCTGCTCTGATAGCATATCGCTTTGCGCAAAAGTGGTACCCATAGGTAATAAACATAAAGCGGCTGCTAACGAGATTATTTTAATTAATTTCATACTATTTCCTTTTGTGTTCCTACATGAACATTCGTTGATTATTTACACCCAGCACTTTTAAATAACTTTGTGGTTACTAAGTGCTAAAGGTAACAAACACTCCTTGCGACTCCTTTACTGCTACGCGTTATAAAGTGACTTAATAAATAAAGTAGAGTTGGCCTTTATTGTCAACCAAGCTACAGATAAACTAAGGCTAAAGCTTGCAAAACAACGCGCAAGCTTGTACTGTATATAAAAACAGTAATCTAATGATTTAAAATAATCATATTGCCACGTAAGTAAGCAGGAGAAATCATGGCTGTTGTTGTTAAATATGTTGTAGAACGAAACGGAGTCGAGCGCATGACGTTTACTACTAAAAAAGAAGCTGATGCCTATGACAAAATGCTCGATATCGCCGAGTCACTAGAACTAATGCTTGAAAAAGTAGATGTGCCACTAAGTGAACAACAAGTTGAGTCGCTTGCACTTGAGATTGCGAAAAGTAAAGACGACTTTATGGCGGTGCTTAAGGGGACTAAAGAAGTACCCGCAAAAGCTAAAAAAGCAAAATCAGATAACGTTGCCGATATTAAAGATAAAGCAGCGAGCTAATCTAAAAAATAATGGTGCTGCTTATGAGCCGCATCACTAATTAATAAAACTGAATTCGAGCTTCGAATTCAGTTTTATTATGTCTATAAATAATGATAACGACAAGCCAGTTTGCTGCGATTAAATCATTACAGTTTGCCTCTATTAAAAGTCAGTCAATAAAAAATGCCAACCAGTTAAACTGGTTGGCATTTTTTTAAACCAAACCTTTACGTTAGTGAATCAGTTACAATGACGATTCAACTTCATCAAACAGATCAGTAATTTCTTTTTTCGGTTCAGCTGTTACAAGGCTACCTACCACAATAGCAATACTCGCTAAAATGAAGCCTGGGACGATTTCATAGATCACGCTACTTAGGCTATCACCATTAATAGTAATAGGCGCATAAATCCACACAAGCACGGTTAGAGCACCAACAACCATACCACTGATAGCCCCTTTTAAGTTCATGCGCTTCCAGTAAAGGCTAAACAATACCAATGGACCAAATGCAGCACCAAAACCTGCCCATGCGTTGCTCACTAAGTCTAGTATTGAACTATTACGGTCATAGGCTAAATAGATAGCAAATAGCGCAACCAGTATCACGCTAATACGTCCTACTAGTACCAACTCAGTTTGCGAAGCATTACGGTTTAAGTAAATCTTATAAAAGTCTTCAGTTAGAGAGCTTGAACACACCAATAGTTGCGATGAGATAGTACTCATAATTGCAGCTAAAATAGCCGCCAGTAAGAAACCTGCAATTAACGGATGAAAAATTAATTCCGCCAATACTAAGAATATTGTTTCTTTGTCGGCAATTGGCATTTGATTTTCAATCATGTATGCAGCACCGAATAAACCGGTAAATACTGCACCAATGGCAGATAAGGTCATCCAAGACATACCAATACGACGCATAGTTGGCATTTCTTTTACTGAGCGAATAGACATGAAGCGCACAATAATATGCGGCTGACCAAAGTAGCCTAAGCCCCACGCCATTGCAGAAATAATAGCAATAGTAGAACCGCCCGCAAACCAATCAAGCATACTTAAAGAATGAATTTCGCTTGCTTTAGGCGAGCTTAGTAATTGCTGATAATTTGCATTTGCTAAGGTGTCCATAAAGGGTTGATCAAGCATCATGTAAGTGGCAATTGGCACTGCTAACAACGAAATAAACATGATACAGCCTTGCACAAAGTCTGTAAGGCTAACCGCTAAAAAACCACCAAACAGGGTATAGACCACTACCACACCGGTGGTTATGTATAAGCCCATTTCGTAACTCATTTGAAATGAGTTTTCAAACAACTTACCGCCGGCAACAACACCCGATGAAGTGTATAAGGTAAAGAAAACAATAATTACTATTGCAGAGATAACACGTAGGATATTTTTGTTGTCATCAAAACGGTTTGCAAAGAAATCGGGGATAGTAATGGAGTCATTGGCTTTTTCAGTATAAACACGCAGTCTTGGTGCTACTAAAAAGTAGTTTGCCCATGCACCTAATACTAAACCAATTGCAATCCAAACCTTACTCAACCCAAATAAATACATTGCGCCGGGTAAGCCCATTAATAACCAACCACTCATATCTGATGCACCAGCCGATAGGGCAGCAACACTGGGGGCTAAATTACGACCACCTAGCATATACCCTGAAATATCACTGGTAGATTGCTTATATGCGTATAGTCCTATTCCTAGCATTACAATAAAGTACAATGCCAGTGAAATAATCATTCCTGTTTCCAAATTTGCCTCCACTTAAAAAAGTAATAACAGGCTTGTAATCCAAATAATGACTCTTGAAATCTTATAATTAAGACAGTATTGGAATAAAAGCTTTCTATCCAACTATAACACGGTAATTACTAATAACTCCAACTCGCTAATTTAAGTAGATAAAAAACCATCTATTCGCTCACTTTTAAAACAAGTAGAATAAAAAACAATGAGTTTAGATTAATAAAAACCACCCAAGCCATGATATTTTACTAATATAATTCATTTTCCCGATGCTATTTTGAATGTTTTCCAATATATTATTACAATGTTAATCAATTTCTACTGTTTCGGAATCTTATATGTATTTTTATGCTGCTCGCCAACCTATTTTAGATCGCAATAAGGAGTTAATTGGCTACGAGCTTTTATTTCGTGATGGAGTAGATAACGTTTTTCCGAACATTGACGGCGACGAAGCAACGTCTCGACTGATTGAGGGCAGCCAGTTTAACTTTGGTCTTGAAGATTTGACCGATAATAAACCTGCTTATATTAACTTTACCCTAGACACCTTACTAAAAGGCTACCCCACGCTATTAAACAAAGACGGGGTAGTGATTGAAATATTAGAAACCGTTCAGCCGGGGAAACGTCTGCTAGCGATAGTTAAAGACTTAAAAGAGAAAGGGTATACACTTGCTCTAGATGACTACGCGCATCAACCGGTATGGCGTCACTTTTATCCGTTTATTGATATCATTAAAGTTGACTTTTTAACCTGTGATATAGAGACCGTTAAAACGATCATCGAGGATTTAAAACCTTACCCACACATTAAATTACTCGCGGAAAAAGTTGAAACCTACGAACTGTACAACCAAGCTTTTGAGCTAGGCTTTGAGTACTTTCAAGGCTTTTTCTTTTCAAAACCAGAGATGGTGCAAAGCAAAGCCTTACCGCCATCGGGCATGGCACTGGCTGAACTACTCTATGAAACATCCAGTGTAGAAATGGATCTTAAAAAGATCACCGATGTATTTGAGCGTGATGTTAACTTATCTTACAAGCTCTTGCGCTATTCAAACTCAGCAGCATTTACCCGCCGCTCTGAAATAAACACTATAAAACAAGCGCTGATTGTATTAGGCGCTGCTGAAATTAAAAAACTTCTTTCTTTATTATTTGCAGCACAAGTATCTGCAGATAAGCCATTAGAGCTTATTAGACTGTCGCTAACACGGGCACGTTTTTGTGAGCTGTTAGCTATTTCACATGGCAAACTTAAAGATACTGGTATGGCATTTTTAACTGGCATGATGTCGCTTATGGATGCGATATTAGATGAAGAGATGGACAGTGTAATGCTTAAATTGCCACTGTCTAATGAGATAAAAACAGCGCTGTTAAACAATGAAGGGCTACTGGCTGAATACTTAAGCTTAGTGACTCTGTATGAGCATGGTGATTGGCAAGCTGCGAACGACAAAGCTCAGCAACTAAACTTAGGTGATGAAGTGCCTGATGCATACCACGAAGCTCTCAACTGGGTTAGTGAGCAAATGCAGGTGATGATTGATAGCTAAATGGGTTATTACTAATTAAAAACAAAAACGCCAGCATTTGCTGGCGTTTTTACTTTTATTAAAGGCTTTCTAAGAAATCTTCATCAAAATCTTCAGGCTCTTCTTTTATTGGCGGGTTACCATCAAAGAGCTCGTATAATTGACGCTGAAAGTAAATGTCTTTAATAAACAAGTACGGGTCTAACGAATCATTCAATAAACCTTCCTGAGCCATTAATGACGCACGTGCTTCAACTGCTTTTAGTGCAAACACTAAAATAGTTTGTGGTGTAGTCAGTGCTATTTCAGGCAGTACAACATTATCAACCACATCACCGGTTAAGTTACGCGCGGTAGATGGCCCCATTGCTGGGATCATTAAGTAAGCACCATCACCCACTCCCCACACACCTAGCGTTTGGCCAAAGTCTTCGCTAGTTACTTCAAGCCCCAGCGAACTAGCTACATCAAACATGCCAAATACACCCACAGTTGAATTCACTAAAAAACGTGCAAAATTAATTCCAGCACTGCTTGGTTTTCCTTGCAGACCAGCATTTATAATATCAACGGGTGCGGTAATATTATCGGTAAAATGCACAATACTACGACGAACAGGCTGCGGTGTAACAGTGATGTAACCCACTGCTGCTGGCCTTAAAATATAGGTATCGAGTACGTCCATATTAAAGTCATAAATAGGTCTATTTACACTTTGTAAGGGATCGCGCTCATCATATTTACTCTCGGGCACTTGAGCACAGCCCGATAAGGTGAGTAAACATAATAAAAATAAGCCTTGTTTTAACATCTCAAATCCTTAAGGTATTAATGTATCAATGTTCAGTTGCACTTGTCGCACATCTTTACGAAGCAGTACTTCAGAGTGGCCTTCAAGCTCACCGGCGCTTGGCATCACTGAATCATCATTAGAGATACGCGCAGAAATAACAATTTCACTGGCACTGGATAAATTTAGCCCCGCCATCATGGCGTTCGCATCGCTCAGCTCAACCGTGATTGGAAAGCTATAGTCTGTTAGTTTAACAACGGCTAAAGGCATGGGTGAACCTTCAGAAGCTTTAGCAAACACAAACAAAATACCGTTACTGGGCTGTTTGTCTGCAAGTTGCTCGTCAATCTTAACCGTGACCTGAATACCCTGAACAACGTGCTGTTCATGACTGTTTAACTCACTTTGCTGAGCTATTTGGCCATCAATTTCACTGATGCGCTCAGAAATCATAGCATAACGCGTATCTGACTCGTCCATACTGGCAAGAAGTACTTCAAATGCAGCTTTTGCCTGTATCCAATCTTTTCTCTCAAAGGCAATCAGCGCAAGTAACGAAATCGCATCGAGGTTATTTGGTTGTGCTTGTAGTACTTTAGAAAGCATACCCGCTGCGCGAGTCATATTCTCATCACTGCCCTCAAGTAATAATACCTGCGAGTAGCTCACCAAGGCTTGCATATTATCAGGGTTCATTGACAATGCTTTATCAAATGACTGTTTTGCCATGTCAAACTCATTAAGCATTATAGCCACACGCCCTAACAACATCCAAGCAACTTCATCGTCACCGCTTTGGCTTAACTTCGTACGCAATGCCAATGCAAACGCTTGCAGTTCATTTTTAGTTAACGGCTCACCTTTTTGCATTACAGCTCGTTGGCCATAATCGGCCAAGTTGTCCATTGCATCATGCCAAGCCGCTATTTGTTGCTGGCTGCCGGTCATTGCATAAAATATACCCGCTAACGCAATTAAAAACGCCGCCCCTGTTAAAGCAAATATACGATTGTCACCACGACTATTGAGTGACTTCTCTGGTGATAATTCATTTAGCAAACGGCGTTTTAGCTCAACAATTGCCTCGCTGTGGTTTTGCGAGTCTATGCGTTGGTTGTCTAAATCAGCCTGTAGTTCAACTAAACGCTGCTCATAAATGCTGATAAGCTCAGCATTAGCGTTATGAGTAATGGTTACTACGCGCTCTTTTTTTAAAAAAGGCACAATAATAAACAGCAATGCAATGAGTGTGAGTAAAGCAAAAGACGCCCACATTAAAATCATTTAACTTTGCTCCTGACGTTTATTTTGTTTAATCAACTTATTGAGCATCACTTCATCAGTGTCACTCCACGTTTGTTTTACCGACGCTTTACGCTGGCGAATAACAATAAAGCCAAAGCCTATTATTACAATGAGTACTGGCAACACCCACAGAATTAACGTAGCCGGGGTTACTGGTGGATCGTAATGAACAAAGTAGCCATAGCGGTCAATCATATAATCAATAACTTCGTCTTTGCTTTTACCATCTTTTACTAACGCCAATACGCGATCGCGTAAGTCTTTTGCAACTACGGCATCTGAATCAGCAATATTTTGGTTTTGACATTTGGGACAACGTAATTCTTTAGTTAGCTCTTCAAAACGAACCGCTTGCTCGTTGCTATCAAATTGATAACGGTCTTGTTGAGCAAACGCAGTTAAACTAATAAATAAGCTAAGGGTTAATAAAAACAATCTCATGGCTGCAGCTCCTGCATAAGAGGCGCAAACTTAGCGCGCCAAACTCGAGGGTTTATATCACCAGTGTGGTGTAACAAAATAGTGCCATTTTTATCAACTAAAAATGTTTCTGGTGCTCCAGACACACCCAAATCTAACGCCAAAGAGCGCTCTAAATCTAAAATATTAAATTGATAAGGGTTACCTGCGCGCGCAAGCATATTACTCACATCGTCACGCAGTGCTTGCATATCAAACGGGCCATCAAAATCAGCATCGTAGCTTTGTACATAATACAAGCCGATAATTTTAATGCCTTGCTCGCGAAGCTTAGTTAAATAATCAAGCTCAGCTAGACACGTTGGGCACCATGTGCCCCACACGTTCAATAAATACACGTCACCTTTTAATTGCTCATCAGTCCAACGTTTGTCATCTTGCATTAAATCAGGCAAGTTGAATGCTGGTAAGGTTTTACCAATGCGCCCCGTTTGTATTTCCCGAGGGTTAGCAAACAACCCTTGATATAAAAACACACAAATAAAGATAAAAATTAGTAAAGGTACAACTGCCATCAATTTACGCTTCATAATGCCCCCTCTAATTCATCTTTGCGAGGTGAAGCGCGATAACGCTTATCAAATAAAATCACAAACCCAGCGAGTGAGATCAGAACACCACCAATCCACATCCAACGCACAAACGGCTTGTGGTAAATACGTAATGACCAAGCCCCCTCACTTAGTTGCTCACCAAGCGCAAGGTATAAATCACGAGTAAAACCAGCATCTATTGCGGCTTCAGTCATAAATTGCATACCAATGTCGTATCGGCGTTTTTCTGCATATAAACGCGTTACAGTGTCATTTTCTTTTAATACCGTTACCACGCCAGCATGACCACTGTAGTTTGCACCACGAATTGTCTTTACGCCTTCAAAACGATATTGATACTGATTAAGCTGTACACTATCACCTGGCTTCATGGCTACATCGCGCTCAACTGAATACGCTGAGGTAAGGGTAATACCGGCAATAACAAAAGCTAAACCAACATGACCAAGCACCATAGCCCAGTAACTTAAACCTAAGCGTTTGATGCCGACTTTAAGTGAGCCATGAACAGCGGCTTTGGTGTAAAGGTCAATAAAGGTGGCTATAAATATCCATACACCCAATGTAGTCGCTAACAGAGTGAGTGGCGCAACCACTTCATAACTGCTAAACAGCCAAGCACAGGTAATAACAACGCTGGCTAGTGCGCCAACAAATAGTTTGTTTTGTAAAAATGCCCATTTATTTTGCTTCCAGCGCAAAAATGGTCCTATGCCCATTAAAATCGCAAATGGCACCAGTAGAATTGCAAACATTTTATTAAAGAAAGGTTCGCCAATAGAAATACTACCTAAGCCCATTTCTTTGTGCACCATAGGTAATAAAGTACCTAATAGTACAATTAAGGTGGCAACCACTAAGAAAATGTTATTTAGCCAAAGTGCTACTTCACGAGAGACAAACTTATAACGTCCTTCACTTTTAACTTGTGAAACACGCAAGCCGTAAAGCGCTAAGCCGCCGCCAACAACAATAGCTAAGAAAGCAAGAATAAATAGCCCACGATCCGGATCGGTTGCAAAGGCGTGCACCGAAACAATAATCCCTGAACGAACAATAAAAGTGCCCAGTAAACTTAATGAAAAAGCAGCAATTGCTAATAATACGGTCCATGATTTAAATACACCGCGCTTTTCAGTCACACTTAAAGAGTGTAATAAAGCCGTTGCCACTAACCATGGCATCAGTGATGCGTTCTCAACTGGATCCCAGAACCACCAGCCGCCCCAGCCAAGTTCTGCATAAGCCCACCAACTACCAATGGTAATACCTAAGGTTAAAAAGCCCCATGCAGTCATCGTCCATGGGCGTGACCACTTAGCCCAGGTATTATCGAGCTTACCGGTTAATAGCGCGGCAATAGCAAAGGAAAAAGCCACAGAAAGACCCACATACCCCATGTAAAGTAATGGTGGATGAATGATCATACCTGGGTCTTGTAATAATGGGTTTAAATCTCGCCCTTCAACTGGGAAATAGGGCAATAAACGCTCAAACGGACTTGACAGCAATAAGGTGTACATCATAAAGCCGACACCTAAAAAGCCAAGCACACCTAATACACGAGCACGAAGCACCCAAGGAAGTGACTTTGAACGCACCGCGACCAGAGCTGTCCACCCGGCTTGCATAAGTAACCACAGTAAAATAGCGCCTTCATGACCACCCCATGTAGAGGTGATTTTATAATACCAAGGTAAGGTGCTACTTGAATGATAAGCAACGTAAGACACGGTAAAATCATCGGTTAGGCTGGCATAAATAAGAACAGCGAACGACAAAGCAACAAATGCAAACTGACCAACCGCTAATGATGGCGCTGCGCGCATCAAACGAAGATTACCTGTGTGTGCTCCCCAAAGTGGGAAAATACACAACAGCACACTGAGCACCATGGCCAATGTTAAAGAAAAATAACCAATTTCTGGGATCATATCAGCTCCCACTATCTAAGTTATATTTTGGCTTTTCGTGCTTAATGCCTTTTACTGCCTCAGCAACTTCTGCCGGCATATATTCTTCATCATGCTTAGCCAACACTTCAAATGCTTCAATCACGTTAGGCTCAACTAACACACCTTGCGCAACAATCCCTTGTCCTTCACGAAACAAATCAGGCAAAATACCTTGATAGCGTACCGTTACCAATGGCCCCGTATCAATCAGCTTAAAGCTTACTTTTAAGCTTTGTTCATTTCTGATCACAGAGCCTGGCACTACCATGCCGCCAATTCTCAGCTTTTGGCCTACAAACGGCTTTTCTTTATTGGGACCTTTACCATCAATTAATTCGCTGGGGGTGTAAAACAAATTAATATTTTCTTGTAAGGCGTACAACACTAAACCTATTGATCCACCAATACCAAAGAGTACGGCGATAATAACCAAAAGGCGTTTTTTACGTCTAGGGTTCACGAGGTTTGCTCCTGCTTAGAATTTTTAATTCGAGTTTCACGTGCAATTTGTTGCTCAACCGACGCTAAAATTTGTTTTTTGTCGCGTAACGAGCTAAATAAAATACCTAATAGAATCAATGCACATGTACCAAAAGAAAGCCATACATAAAAACCATAGCCTCCCATTGCAATAAAATCTGAAAACGAGTCAAACTGCATAATTACCCCTTAGTTAACAACTGTCGCACCCATGGGCGGTGCTTTTCACGGTGTAAAATTTCATTTTTAAGACGAATTAAAGTCACCGTACCGACAAACGCGGCAAAGGCTAAAATATTAATCATTAATGGCCAAAACATACTAGGGTCAACCGCATCGCGATTAAACTTAGTGATACTCGCCCCTTGGTGCAGGGTATTCCACCACTCCACCGAAAAGTGAATAATAGGTAGGTTGATCACCCCTACAATGGCTAAAATAGACGCGGCGCGACCTGCTGACTTTTTATCTTCAAAGGCATGGTACAAAGACAACACCCCTAAGTATAAAAATAATAAAATAAGCTCAGAAGTCAGTCGTGCATCCCATACCCACCAAGCGCCCCACATAGGTTTACCCCATGCAGCACCGGTAATTAAAGCTATTGCTGTCATACACGCGCCAACAGGCGCGATTGCAATTACAGCAAGCTCGGCATTACGTAGTTGCCATACCAAGGCAACAATGGCTGCAATCGCCATTGATGAATAGGCGCCCATAGATAAAATAGCGGAGGGCACGTGAATAAAAATAATACGGTAACTGTCTTTTTGTTGGTAATCGGCAGGGGCAAAACCTAATCCCCAAACCCAACCAACAATCATACTAACGACCGTTACTACTGCAAAATATGGCAGTAGAGTATTGCATAACTGATATGCTCGCTCTGCTTTCGCATACGGATGTAACCACTTCCACATATTAACTTACACTCACTTTTAATGCTGATGATATGGCAATTGGCGCACTGATAATCGCAACGACTAACATGGCACCAAGGATTGCAAGCTGACCACTGTAATCCAGCGACATAGTGCTGGTATCAATAGCGGAAGTTGCAAAAATTAAAACCGGAATATACAAAGGCAGCACTAGTAAGCTCATTAAAATGCCGCCTTTTTGTAATCCCACAGTCAAACCCGCTCCTATTGCGCCAATAAAGCTCAATAAGGGAGTTCCTAGTAATAGCGTTAATAACGTGGCCATTAAGGCCGTCGTTTCTAAATTTAATAACAAAGCAAATAAGGGGGTCATTAGTACCAGCGGTAAGCCAGTGATCACCCAATGTGCCGCTACTTTAGCTAACACGGTTAATGATAAAGGATACGAAGAAGCAATTAGTTGCTCCAAAGAGCCATCGTTATAGTCGTCTCTAAATAGCTTATCGAGTCCAAGCATGGTTGATAATAAAGCCGCAACCCAGATAATGCCCGGCGCCATTCTTGATAACAACCCAGGCTCAGGCCCTATCGCTAATGGAAATAACGAGATAACAATTAAAAAAAACAAGATGGGATTGACTATTTCAGCACGCTGACGAAAAGCGAGCTTAACGTCTTTACTAAATACCGCGACAAATAACTGCCAATATGAGTGCTGTCGTGTCATTAGTGGCGGTACTCCAAAGTCAAGGTTTGTAAGTCACTAAAATGGGTGGTTAGGTCTTGATGTGTTGTTAACAAAATGGCGCCCCCCTTTGATAAATGCTCAGTAAAACGTTGCTGTAAAAAGGCAACGCCACTTTTATCGAGCGCAGTAAAAGGTTCGTCTAAAATCCACAACTTAGCTTCAGATAACCATAATCTGACCAAAGCTACTCGTCTTTGTTGACCCGCCGATAAGGTTCTAACAGGCACATCTTCCAGCCCTACCAAACCTAGCTTACTTAATAAAGAGTATAAGTCAGGGGTGTCAACGTAACCATTAATAGCCAACCAATGTGTTACATTTTCAAGTGCACTGAGTTGTACGTTCACACCAGTTTTATGGCCTATATATAATAAGTCTCTGGCGTATTCGTCATAATATTTTTTGATAGATTGATTAAGGTATAAAATATCACCTTCATCTGGCAGCGAAAAACCGGCAACAATGCGCAATAACGATGTTTTACCTGCCCCATTAGGACCAGCTAACTGCATGATTTGACCGCTTTTAAGGCTAAAATTAAGTTCATCAAACAAACAACGCTCTTGCTTGATACAAGTAACGGACTTAATGTGTAACAAGATGACGATTCTCTCTGCCAAAAATTAGCGGTAAGTCTACCATAATGATAGGGTAATACGAATATTGCTTTAGAATCGATTTACTTAAAATAAAGAAAACTTGATATAAAATAATGAATACACCAACGCACATTACATTGACTAACCCACAGGTTAGTAATCAAACAAGCAATTCAGGTCAACCTGCGTTACCGACATTGCCTGAAGAAGTGCTGTCGGCTAAAAATATTCAGTTTTCTAAAGAGTCAGTAACCTTAGATGTGTTTATGAATAAGCATTGGCAAACAATTCGACTCACGGTCAATGAAACTCCAACAAACGTTGAAAAAATAGCGAGTGCTAACATACAACTAAGTGCAGATGGTAAAAGCTTAACTATTATTCCTAACAACAGTACCTTATCAATTAAACAACCGGCTCAGTTACAACGATTTTTAAATTTTATAAACACCCAGAGTGATATTCAAAATAATCCGCTATCGATACAAGTCATATTAAAACCAACGCCAAAACTGGTGATTGAAAAATTTAATGCCAGTATTGCCATTAATAAACAAGTGGCGCAATTACTAGCACAAGAGCCCTCACTAAAAGGTATAATTGAGACTGATAGCAAAGGTACACGACTAAATATTATTAATCGTTTTGCTGACATTGTGCATTCTCAACCTTTAAGCCAAGCAAAACTAACACAATTAGTTGCTAACAATTTAGGTCATGCTCAGCTTCATGCTACGCCCAAATTTGCGGTGTTAAGTCCAAATACCGCAACAGGCTCGTTAAATATTAACTTAAGTCATCAACAGTTATCTGAGCTACCCATAACCCCGACTAAGGTAACTATTACCAGCCAAGCAGATAAACTATTAATTAAAACCGCTTATCAAAATATAACCGTGGAGCTTAAAAACTCATTTAGTAAACCATTTAATGAAATGCTTTCACAGCAACCACAAATTGCTATCGATTCGCAAAAAATTAAACCTCACCCACTTAGTACCGTTAATAGTCCAATTCAATCATGGCTAAAAAGCAGTTTTGCTGATTTTAAAACGCGTATTTTAGATGCGGTAAAACATTTTGAAAGCAAGCCATTTACCACGGTATTAAACGCATCTCAAAAACCAAGCACTGTTGTTAATGAACAGCAAAAATGGCTCGCGCCAACGCAAAAAATAGACATAACGCAATTAAAAAGTCCTTTGAGCACAGCCCCCCCTTTAGTGCAACTTACCCAGCAGATAAAAGCCAGTATCTCCTTATGGCAACAGCGAGCGTCGACAACACATACAGACTCACATCCTGTTGTTACCCAGCCAGCACAAACAACTAATAGCACCTTAGCAGCCGTTAATCATTTACAGCCACTAGAAAAGCTATTATTGGCAACCGTTTTAAAACAAAGTGCAGCCGCTCCAATAGAGCAAAAAGAAGCTAACAAACACATTTTAAGCAGCCAACTGAACACCATTGTAGCTAAGATGACTGATCAGGGTACTGATTTAAACCGCTTGGTTAATCAGGCTTTTAACCGAATGTTGTCAGAAAGTAATTTACACCCAACCACCATACAACGTGAAATACTCAGCACTATAAAGCCGACACAACTGCCCAATGACACCTTGCAAAGCTCGTTTAATCGAGGTGTAGAACAACTTTCATTAAGTATTTTAGCTGCACCAATTATTAATCATAATCCAACAGCGGTTAGCATCAATAATCAAATCGGTTTAGAAGCCTTGCTTCAGGTTTTATTACCCACCTTTAAAGTAGGTAATAGTGAAAATAAGTTATTAGAGCAGTTGCAGCAACCACAAGTGCAAGCATTAGCAGGCGAATTAACACAAATCAAAAGCACCTTAAGCCAAGTACAAGCACCCGTTTTGAGCCAGCAGCCTGACACTAACTCCTTGGTGCAATTTTTATTACCCATGAAACTGCCCCCTGAAGCGGCACAAACAGAAATATCGTTAGGGCAATATAAAAAGCCAAACAACGGTAAATTAGCGGATAAAAACGTGTGGTTTGTAAGGTTGAATTTTGATTATGCAGAACTAGGTAAACTGCAAATAACCGCAGAGCTGATGGACAAAGCACTCGATTGTCAGTTATTAGCGTCCACTCAAGCTGTAAGCGCGTTGGCTCATCCACACCTTGATAATTTACGCTCAAAATTGGCAAAACAGGGCTTGCAAGTGGGCGACCTAAACTTAAAACGAGCAGATGACAGCCATCAAGCATTTTACCAATCCCATGCCATTATAAATATTAAGGTTTAGTCATGACGGATTCATTTAAAAGCAATTCAGCAATTGGATTACTCTACGAGGCAGGCAATTCACCCACCGTTAGCGCTAAAGGATTTGGCGAGCTGGCAGATGAAATTATTGCCCTAGCTAAAGATAAAGGAATTCTAATCCATCAAGATGAAGCACTTGCAAATACACTCTCGAAATTAGAGCTCGGCGAAGAAATCCCTAAAGAGCTTTACTTTGTTATTGCTGAGCTGATTGCTTTTTCATATGTGGTAAGAGGAAAATTTCCGCCCGGATGGCAAGACTTTCAAGGAAAGCTCAATATAAAAGCATAATCCACCGTGATAAAAACAAAAAAGGCGCTAAGCGCCTTTTTGTTTATGTAAAGAAAATAACAGTTCTGCTTCAGCGCGGGGTAATTCACATTCGCGAATAACCTCATCTAAATCAGCACCTAACTCAACCATTTTTACTGCACGAGAGTAAATTTTAGCATCTGGATCATCGTATTTTTGAGCAGCTTGTTGCTGTATAAGCTCTTGGTTTTGTTGTTCTACCTCAAGCACTCGTTTACCAATACTTAGTAACCCAGTTCGTAACTCAGAGACTTCGCTACGTAAAATATCAATCTGCTCTGATGAATCTTTAAATTGCTGTAATTGTGCGTCAAGCTCATTCGCATACCGCTTTTTAAACATCACAATTAACAGCAACGAGAATAGCCCAAAGACTAAACCCGCAATTGCAATACCAAGTAATAACATAATTTTATGTAGAGAAGCTTATATATCGCTTAACTCATCCCATTCGTCATCACTAAGTAATTTATTTAAATCAACCAAAATAAGTAACTCATTATCGCGGTTACACACACCTTGAATAAATTTAGCACTTTCTTCAGTACCTACGTTTGGTGCGCTATCAATTTCAGAGCTGCGTAAATACACAACCTCAGATACGCTATCAGCTAAAATACCAATCACTTGTTCTTCAGCTTCAATAATCAAAATACGTGAGTTATCGGTCGCTTCAATATCAGGTAAACCAAAACGAGAGCGAGTATCAATAACGGTAACAACATTACCACGTAGGTTAATAATACCAATCACATACGAAGGTGCACCTGGTACAGGAGCAATTTCGGTGTAACGCAGTATTTCTTGCACTTGCATTACATTCACGCCATAAGTTTCATCTTCTAGCTTAAACGTAACCCACTGTAAAATTTCATCATTATTATCTGCATTTTTCTTGGCTGACAGTAATTTATCTTCACTCATGCTCTTACCTCGTAATGGTCATTACTTGTGACGGCTATCTAAGCCTTTCTCTAATAGTGCATTTAAATTATTAACATCTATTAAAGCACACATTTTTTCTTTAATTACTCCAGCAAGCCATGGGCGCTTACTGTTATTTGTACGCCATTTTACATCTTCTTTACTCAATGTAATGTTATTTATTAGTTTTTCTGCTAATAAACCCCACTGGCTATCACCTAAAGTGATTAGATATTGATAATTTAAAGACGCTTCTAACTGCTCATCGTACTTTTCAGGCATAACCCAGCGCGCAGTATCAACAACATTGAGCTTTTCTTCTCGGTTGATCATTACACCTTTAAACCACTTAGGTTTGCCAAATAAATGATTCACTTCGCCAAGCTCATGAATGCCGCCTAACGCTTTTAACGGCACTGCTAAAGTGAGCCCTGCCACCTCGAAGAATAGTGCCTGGAATTCACCATCGAAGTACTCAGCCTCACTTTCAAGTGCTACATCATGCCTAGGTTCAAGCTGTTGCGCTTGATGGGATTCTATTTCTACACTCGTTACCTGTTCATTAAGTTTTTCAACTTCAACAACGGGCTCAACTACAGGCTCAACCTGCAGTGATTGCTCTTTTTGCTCTTCTTCATAGGCAACCTGCTGAAGAAGCTTAGCAACAGGCTCAAGGTCTTTCGTTGGTTCGTCATCAGATAATAACGCCCCTAAATACTGAGTGACTACTTTTTCATTAGCAAATAATTGCTTACTCATTTATCAACCTTGTTTTATTAAATATTCAAGCAATGCTTTATAAGCATAGACTCCACGCGCATTAGGGCAAAAATCAATAGGCACCTTTTGCGCTAAACTCGCATCTCTAAATTTTGTATCAACAGGAATCACACCTGGCCATACTTTTTCTTTGTATGTATCTTGTAATGTTTTATAGGCTTCAAGTGACGCTTTAGTGCGCTTATCATACATAGTTGGAATTATAGTATATTCATAGCTTTTCGCTTGCGAGGTTTGCATTAACTCCATAGTACGCATCATTCTATCAAGCCCCTTGAGCGCTAAGAACTCAGTTTGTACTGGCACCAACACTCTTTCACAAGCAGCTAGGGCATTGACCATAAGCACCCCTAGAACGGGCGGACAATCTAGAATTGCGTAATCGTAATACTCGCTAATTTTAGCCAATGTTTTTTTTAAAATCAGGCCCATCCCCGTTTTATTACCCATGCTACGGTCAAGTGTAGCAATTGCCATAGTGGCAGGTAGAATATCAAGGTTTTCTATGGTTGAGGGACATAATGCTTGCAATATTTCTTCGCTTTTCATGCTCGATCCGCGAGTAAAAATATCGTAAACACTGACCTCTAAATCTTCAGAATCAATACCAAAGTAATAAGTTAATGATGCATGTGGATCGGTGTCAATCAGTAAAACTCGCTTGCCTTGAAGCGCAAGGATCCCAGCAAGGCTAACCGCGGTGGTGGTTTTGCCTACCCCTCCTTTTTGATTGGCTACAGTCCAGATTTTCACATTACATCCTAATTACTGTTCATTACGCGTGGTAACACGAATGCCACCATGCTCTAAGCGAATTATTTTTATTGTATCGTCTTGAGTAGGCAGCTCAACTTCAGTTGGTTTAGCTTCCTCAGGAACTTGCTGCTCAGTATCCTCATTTGATGACTCTAAAACCAAGCCGTACTTAGAAAGCGCAATCACTACTTTGCGGTTTTCAGCTCGCCCAGCTTCGGTATCATTATCGGCAAAAGGTGAATATTGGCCATACCCTTCTATTGCCATACGTGCAGATTGAATACCTAAGCGCTCTAATTCAACTAATATTGATGTTGCACGTGCCACCGACAACTCCCAATTAGAGCGAAATATTTCATTGCGTATGGTTTCGTTATCTGTGTACCCACGCACTCTTATATAGTTATCGACAGGTTCGATTATTGCTTCAATCTTTTTTACAACTTCTTTGGCTTGATTATGCGCAACAGCACTGCCACTGGCAAATAATAACCCAGAATTAAGCTCAATAACCAACCAATCTTGGCTAAGCTCTAGGCTTGCCTCACCACTGCGTATCTCATCAATCAGAGACGATTGTAGCTTGACCAGTAAACTATCGAGCGGCTTACCTAAGTGACGTTGGCTGATATTGCTATTATCACTTTGACCATCGAGCAACACAGGCCCTTGTTCTTGTTTTTGAATACTTTCGCCATATAAAACCTCAACTTCAGGAGTCACTCTTTCAAGCAACAAAGCATCGCCGTTTACCCCTTTACCTTGCTGAGAAAATTGTTTCGCTGACTTATCAAAAACATGCTCAAGAGAGTAAGATAAAACTTGTATATTGTCTTCTTTGTTTATTGCAATGGCATACAATACAACAAAAAATGCAAACATAATGGTCATGTAATCTGCATAAGAGACTAGCCAACGCTCAGTATGTTGGCTTTTGGCGTTTTGATGACGTAAGCGACGGCGTAACATAACCGCTAATGACCCTGTAAAAGAGGACGTTCGACACGGTAAGCTTCAAGCTTTAATTCAATATTAATAGGACTCTCACCTTGGCTAATGGCAATAACGCCTTCAGCTAGCATTTCATGGTAAAGCATTTTTTGCTCAACCCGTTGCTTTAATTTATTGGCCATCGGCAAAAACAGTAAATTAGCTAAACCTACGCCATATATAGTAGCGATAAATGCAGTGGCAATACCCGTTCCTAGTTGCTCAGGATCGTTAATAAATGACATCGCTTGAATAAGTCCAAGCACTGCACCTAAAATACCGATAGTTGGACTGTAGCCTCCCATCGCTTCATATACACGACTAGCTTCAAGCAGTCGTTCTCGTTCAAGTAATAAATCTATTTCTAGGGTATCACGAAGCTTTTGGTCAGAGCTGCCATCAACTAATAAACTTAGTCCTTTAGCGGCATAAGGATCAGTGTGAGTAAGCGCTTCGTTTTCTAGGGCTAAATAACCCTCTTGGCGGGCTTTATGCGACCAGCGCTTTACTTGCTCAATCGCATCTTCAATATCATGGTCATCGGTGACAAAAACCCAATGAGTAATACTGAGCATTTTCTTAAATGTATTGGCTGATGTTTGTAACATCACGGCCCCAAATGTGCCGCCTAATACAATAATTAGCGCAGGCCCATTAAACAGCGCAGATACCACACCTCCTTCTAAAGAATAACCGATTGCAATAGCGCCTAGCGCAACCAATAATCCTAAAACAGAAAGCTTATCCACAGCCAACCTCTCTTTTGAGGCGCACCGCTACATCATGGAGACCTAAGCTTTCATTTGCTAATCCTGCACTTGCTACTGCTTGGGGCATACCATATACAACACAGCTTTTTTCATCTTGAGCCCAAATTGTAGCGCCAGATTGTTTAAGCATGCGAGCACCATCACGACCATCCGCCCCCATACCAGTCAAAATAATGGCAAGGACATCGCCTTGATACGCTTTTGCTGCACTGGCAAAGGTAATATCAACACTAGGCTTATAGCTTACTCGTTCATTTTTATCTTCAAATACACGTAATGTTCTGTTTGACCCCCGCCCTTCTACCATCATTTGCTGCCCGCCCGGCGCTAAATAAGCACAACCTGGTTGCAGTCTATCGCCTTGTTGCGCTTCTTTTACTTTAATCTTACACAAGCTATCTAATCGGGTTGCAAACGCAGGTGTGAATGCCGCAGGCATATGCTGTATGAGGAGTATTGGGTGTGGAAAATTAGCAGGCAACTGAGTCAAAATAGTTTGCAGTGCAACCGGTCCGCCTGTTGATGTGCCAATAGCAACTAATTGATACTGCTTACCACTGGCGCGCGCTGATGTGCTACTACTGGTTGGTGTAGGAGCTGCATTATTAAAGCTGCGATCAGGTTGAACAATTGGCTTTTTAGCGAGATTAGAAAAGCGATCAGACGTGCTTGCAGCAGGTTTACTTATACTAGGAGATGCTGGCGCTCTTGTGATTCTACCAATGCGCTGGCGACCTATTTCCTTTACCTTACCTTGTAATAACTTAATTGCGTCATCGTTATTACGGGCAATATCTTCAAACTTTTTCGGTAAAAAGTCCATCGCTCCGGCATCAAGTGCATCTAAGGTGGCTGATGCTCCAGCGCGTGTTAACGATGAGAACATTAAAATAGGAGTGGGGTTACTCGCCATGATCTCTTTAACCGCGCTAATACCATCAAGCACCGGCATTTCAACATCCATGGTGATCACATCGGGTCGTAACTGAGCTGTTTTATCGACCGCTTCTCGACCATTAACAGCGAAACCTATAACCTCAATGCCGCTGTCTTGTTCAAGAATTTCACTCACCCTGCGGCGAAAAAAGCTTGAATCATCAACTACTAAAACTTTAACAGCCATTTCGCTCTCTTATTCAATGAATGGGTAGGCATAACGTTTATGCCTACTTTTTATTATCCAGCGTAATGCTTTAGCATACTCGGCACATCTAATATCAGTGCAATACCACCATCAGAGGTGATTGTTGCACCTGCCATACCTGGCGTCCCTTGAAGTAATGCATCTAAAGGCTTAATCACCACTTCTTCTTGACCAATGAGCGAGTCAACAACGAACCCCACTTTTTGAGTTCCTATTTGCACAATCACCACATGGCCTTGTGCTTTTCGTTGCCCTCTATCAGCGCCTTTAATGAGCCAGTGTTCAAGATAGAACAGCGGTATCGATTTTTTACGAACAATAATAGTTAGCTGGCCATCAACCACATTAGTTTTTGTTAAATCTAAGTGGAATATTTCACTAACACCTGCCAGTGGCAACGCAAAGGTTTGTTCGCCAACCACTACCATTAAGGTGGGCAGTATCGCCAGAGTAAGTGGTACTTTAATTTCTAAAGTAGTCCCTACGCCCATCTCTGATTTAATATTTACCGAGCCATTGAGCTGAGTGATTTTTGTTTTAACCACATCCATACCAACGCCCCGGCCGGAAATATCTGATATCTCTTCTTTGGTTGAAAAGCCAGGCGCAAAAATAAGGTTATACGCTTCAGTATCAGAAAGGCGACTCGCTTGGTCGTGATCAAGCACGCCTTTACTAATCGCAATCTTTTTAAGCTTTTCAGCATCCATTCCGGCACCATCATCCTGGATGGTAAGTAGAATATGATCGCCTTGCTGAGAAGCAGATAAAGTCACAGTACCCGTTCTTGGTTTACCTGATGCTTCACGAACATCTGGCATTTCAATACCATGGTCGACCGAGTTGCGAACCAAATGCACTAATGGATCTGCTAATGCTTCGACTAAATTTTTATCTAAATCGGTGTCTTCACCGACAAGTAATAAATTAATATCTTTCTGCAGCGTTCGTGCTAAATCACGTACCACACGAGGAAAACGACCAAATACTTTTTTAATTGGCTGCATTCGTGTTTGCATTACCGCACCTTGGATATCAGCAGTCACTACATCTAAGTTAGAGATTGCTTTACCCATGGCCTCGCTATCAGAGTTAGTCGCTAGACTTACTAAACGATTTCGCACAAGTACCAGTTCACCTACCATGTTCATTATTTGATCTAGGCGTTTGGTATCAACACGTACTGTTGTTTCTGCCGGTGGTGGCGCTGCTTTTTTAGCGGGAGCTGCTTTTGCAGGCTGTGCAGCCGGTACCGGCTTGGCTGGCTCTGGCTTGGGCTGTGGTTTTGCTGCAGCAACAGGCGCTGGTTTGTTAGCGGCTACGGGTTCAGATTTACTTTCAGGAGCCGGTGTTTCTATCGACTTAGGTGCACCTTTGCCGTGTAACTCATCTAGCAGAGCTTCAAACTCATCATCACTTATTTCATCATCGCTCGCGCTTGAATCATTATTTTGCGAGGCTGTAGGAGCTGATGGTGCTTGCTGTGGTGTGCTTGGGGCGTTTTGAGTTACTTCACCAAAACTACCGACACCATGAAGCTCATCTAATAAGCTATCAAATTCATCATCTGTAATATCGCCACTGACATCACTGTCGCTTGATGAGGATTGTTTTTCTTGCGGGGCTTGCCCTTTTCCATGAAGTTCATCAAGTAGACTTTCAAATTCATCTTCAGTGATCTCATCAATCTGAGAATCTGTACTACTAGTATCTGGGCCGCTAAATAATTCATCAAAAGCAAACGGATCTTCTTCCGCATCATTGCTTGGCTGCTCAACTACAGGTTCAGGTTCTACCGAGGGAGTTTCAACAGGAGCTATGTCTTCAACTGCAGAATCGCCGGCGAGTTCTTCAGCCGTTGGTGGTTGTCCAAGCTTGTGAAGTACTGCAAGTAACTCTGGATCTGCAGGCTCTGGCTGGTCACGATTTTTAATTGTGGCAAACATTTCATTAATAGTATCAAGTGCTTGTAAAATCACATCCATTAATTCAGAGTTAACTGTTCTTACACCTTGGCGCAATAAATCAAACACGTTTTCAGCACCATGACATGCATCAACAAGCTCTGTCATTGCCAAAAATCCGGCACCACCCTTAACGGTATGGAAGCCACGGAATATTGCGTTTAGTAGTTCAGTATCATCTGGGTTGTTTTCCAGTTCTACTAACTGTTCAGATAAAAGCTCAAGGATTTCTCCGGCCTCTACTAAAAAGTCTTGTAAAATATCTTCATCGACTTCAAAGCTCATGCAGTACTCTCCTATTAGAAGCCCAAACTTGATAATAGATCATCAACTTCATCTTGATCAGATACAACATCATTACGCGATTCTTTATCAATAATAGGCCCTTCTGGACCTGCTAGTGTTTGTGCAACAATGGAATCTTCTGTTTCTTCTGGTTGTTCAGTTGGTTGTACTTGCTCAACCTCACCTTGCGCCGCAAATGCAGTTAACAAGTGGATTAAGCTCTCTTCAACTTCACGCACAAGTTCAATAACACGACGAATAACCTGACCAGTTAAATCTTGATAGTCTTGAGCCATCAATACATTAGTCATCAACATTTGTAACTCATCCGTTTTATGATGAGAGCTGTTCATAAACTTATCAATGCTATGGCAAAGTGACTTAAACTCACCAAGCTCAATTTCACGGTTCATTAACCGATCCCATGTTGGCTTGATATCAGCTATTTCGTCAGCAATTTCTTGCGCTAAAGGTAAGCTTGCTTCAACCGCATCCATCGTTTTGTTGGCTGCGTTTTCTGTCATTTCCATAACATAGTTGAGGCGTTTTTTAGCATCAGGGATGGCATCAGTGGTAATGTCTGTTAATCGCGTATCTAATTCAAAGCTTTTTAAAGCTTCATGTAATTGACGCGTTAACTTACCCACCTCAGCAAATAACTGTGATTGCTCTTGTGAAGCTGTTTCTAAAATTAATTGATTCGCTTTATCTTGCTCACCATTTTCTAAAAAAGCCACTAATTGGCGAGCTTGTTCTAAAGTAATCTGAGGCGCAGCAGGTGCTGACATAAGCCTCTCCCTCTCATTAACCTAAGCGTTCGAACACTTTTTCTAATTTAGTCTTCAATGTACCTGCAGTAAATGGTTTAACAATATAACCATTAACACCTGCTTGGGCCGCAGCAATTATTTGTTCTTTTTTAGCTTCTGCCGTTACCATTAAAACAGGGATATGCTTTAATTTTTCATCAGCTCGAATTGCCCTTAAAAGATCAATACCTTGCATGCCTGGCATATTCCAATCTGTTACCACAAAATCAAACACTTGATTTTGCAACATAGGTAAAGCAGTTGACCCGTCATCTGCTTCTTGAACATTGGTAAAACCTAAATCGCGCAACAGGTTTTTAATAATACGTCTCATCGTCGAAAAATCATCAACAACAAGAATTTTAATGTTTTTATCCAAAACATCCTCCAGTGAGGCCTGAACCTTTATTTACTTACTTCTAGTTTATCCAGTCATTGATCTTTGCTTTAAGCTTAATCATCGCCTGACCATGTATCTGACTTACACGCGACTCACTAACATCGAGTATATGCCCAATTTCTTTTAAATTCATTTCATCGTTATAGTACAAAGAAAGCACCATTGCATCTTTTTCCGGTAACGACTTTATCGCGCTGAGTAAAGACTCATTAAACCGTTCATTTTTAACATTATTGAAAGGTTTGTCTAGTGCTAAATCTTGACCATGAGGTGTAATCACATCATCGTCAATACCAAGGTCTTCAATACCTAAAACTTTACTTACGTTTACATCGTTTAAAATATGATGGTACTCATTTAACGAAATTTCAAGTTTTTCAGCAACTTCAATATCTTTGGGTTCACGGTTTAAACTGCTTTCAAGGGCAACTATTGTCTCTGCTACCAAGCGACTTTTTCTGTGAACTGAACGTGGAACCCAATCACCCCGGCGCATTTCATCTATCATTGCACCACGAATGCGAATACCCGCAAAGGTTTCAAAACTTGCGCCCTTGCTTGCGTCAAAGTTTTTAGAAGCTTCTATTAAGCCAATCATACCTGATTGGATCAAATCATCTAGTTGCACACTGGCCGGTAAACGAGCAATTAAATGGCACGCCACTTTTTTGACTAATGAGGCATGCTTTTCAACAATCATATTTAAATTCTGTGTTGACTGATATCCCATAGCTCTATTCACCGGTATTGTCATTGTTAGTTACTAACTAACTTCTCAATGAAAAACTCTAAGTGACCCGAGGCTTGACTAGGTGTTGGCCACTTAGCAATTTTTGTCGCCAGTGTTTTAAAAGCAATCGCAGCAGGAGAGCCTGGAAAAACTTCAACTATCACTTTTTGGCGACGCGTTGATTTGCGCATATTCTCATCATAAGGAACCGTTGCAACCAGCTCCATTGATATATCTAAAAATCGGTCGGTTACTTTTGAAAGTTTAGCAAATAATTCTTGCCCTTCACGTAAGCTACGCACCATATTGGCAACAATTTTAAATTTGTAAACACCGTGCTCACGGCTCAGCACTTTTATTAACGCATATGCATCAGTAATTGAGGTTGGTTCGTCACAGACCACCACAACCACATCCTGTGCGGCGCGAGAAAAACTCAATACCATGTCAGAAATACCAGCAGCGGTATCTACAATTAAAATATCAAAATCGGTGTTAAGCTCACTAAATGCACGTATCAGTCCCGCGTGCTCTGAAGGTGATAACTCAACCATACTTTGCGAACCCGATGTTGCTGGCACTATTTTAATTCCTGCAGGGCCTTCAACTAAAATATCTTCGAGTTCACACTCACCTGATAAAACATGAGATAAATTACGCTCTACGCGTAGTCCAAGCATAACATCACAATTGGCTAATCCTAAATCAGCATCTAATACCAGCACACGCTTGCCTTGTTGGCCTAACGCGATTGCCGTGTTAAGGGATACGTTTGTTTTACCCACTCCACCTTTGCCGCCGGTGACAGCGATAACTTTTACGCCGTTATTATTATTGTTGCTCATTTTGCGAAGGCCGCTTGCTTGATCTAAAACTGTGTTAATCATACATCTCTACTGTGCTCGACGCCACTGATTGGTGTCGTGATTGTTGTGCTTTTATTCTTTTTAAATACAATTGCTCAGCTTTTTTTACTAGTTTTTCGGCATTTGCCACTCTAATATCTTCTGGTACTCGCTGACCATTAGTAAGATACCCTATTGGGAGGCGGTTTTGAATCGCAATACTAATAATTTCACCTAAACTCAATGACTCATCTAGCTTAGTAAAAATACACCCACTGAGCTGTACCTTTTTAAAGTGCCTTACTGTTTCTTGTAATACATTAATTTGTGCTGTTGCACTTAATACTAAATAACTACGTATATCCACACGCTGATTACGCATTAAGGTATTAAGTTGCTCAGTTAAACGTAAATCTCGCTGACTCATTCCTGCTGTATCAATTAAGACTAGACGTTTATTTCGTAAATGGTATAACACTTCTGCTAATTCATTTGCATCTTTGACTTGTTTTACGCCACAGCCAATAATTCGACCATAAGTTGCTAGCTGCTCATAGGCACCAATACGGTAGGTATCAGTCGTAATAAGCGCAACTTTATCAGCACCGTACTTTTGCGCACCTAATGCTGCCAATTTTGCAACAGTGGTGGTTTTGCCTACCCCTGTTGGGCCTACTAGTGCATAAACACCACCTTGGCGAAGAATTTCGTTGTTCGTGGTTTGCATTTGATCTTCAACCATATTCAATAAGGCTTTCCAACCTTGTTGGCGAGATACATCGTCGGGTACAAAACATGCCATTTGCTCTGCAACGTCTTTATCTATCCCCATACCCACTAAACGGTCAATCATGCAGGCACGGGTTGGATCACGACGTGCCATATCTTGTTGCATTAAACCTGACACTTGGTGTTCTAGTAGTTGACGAATTGCGTTCATTTCTTCGCGCATGGTGCTTATGTCACTCGACTCGTTCTGCATCGTTTGCTGGCGCGGAGCACTCGGTGAGTCTAAATCGTCAAAGCCACTGTCTAAATCATCAAAACCTAAGCTATCAGCTTGGGTGCGAGGACGTGCAGGCGCGCTTTGTTCGCGTTCAAACATATTTTTAGGTCGAGATTTAACAGCTTCTTGTTCTTGGTAATGACCAGAGGTGTCAATTCCAGATTGTGAAAACATTGACGCAAGCTCTGCTGAACGAGGACGGGGAGATTGACGTTCTAATAAAGCTTGTAAACTATCAGCTACCTTTGCTTGTGGCTTAGGTTGAGCGTGTTGTGGCTCTGGTTTTACAAAATTATGTGAACTCTCAGTATGCGCAAATGAAGCTCTTGCAGCTGGTTGGCTTTGAGGCTGCTCTGGCGCTTTTGCTGCGGCTTTATCGTAATCAACAGCAGCAACAATTTCAACGCCATTAGCTAGTTTCTTATTTGACATAATAACCGCATCAACACCAAGCTCTTCTTTTACTTCTTTTAGTGCGGTGCGCATGTCTTTAGCAAAAAAACGTTTAATTTTCATAATTCAAACCCCTTTAAAATCTTATTGTTGGCCTACAGAGCTGACAATCTTGATCTGTCTTTCATCTGGTATCTCTTGATAAGACATCACTCTCAATCCTGGAATGGTGTATTTAACAAATCGAGATAACACAGTGCGTAACATTCCTGACGTTAGCAATATTGAAGGTTCACCGGCCATTTCTTGATTTTGATGCGCTTCATTCAATGATGTTTGAAGTCTATCAGCAAGTCCTGGTTCTATTCCGGCACCCTCATCACCTGCATTTTGAAGTGACTGATGCAACATCTGTTCCAACTCAGGCGCCAAGGTTATGACAGGGATTTCAGAAGACATACCAACAGCATCTTGAACGATTAATCTACGCAACGATATTCTCACTGCAGCCGTTAATACATCAGGGTCTTGGCTACGAGGGCCATATTCAACAAGGGTTTGAACAATTGAGCGCATATCACGTATTGCTACCCCTTCATTTAACAAGTTTTGTAGCACTTTAACGATAGTGGTTAGCGGTAATACCTCAGGTACTAGCCCTTCAACTAAGCGAGGATGGCTCTTACCTAACATATCTAATAAGTTTTGCACTTCTTCATGGCCGAGTAATAAAGCGGCACTATTAGTCAGTAACTGGCTAATATGAGTGGCTACAACAGTTGCTGAATCAACTACGGTATAACCTAAAGATTGCGCTTCATCTTTTTGATCTGGTTTTATCCATACCGCATCTAAACCAAATGCAGGGTCTTTGGTTTCAATGCCTTTTAGCGGACCAAATACTTGGCCTGGGTTAATTGCCAATTCATCACCGTGTTTAAGCTCTCCCTCACCACTTGATACGCCCATCATGGTGATGCGATACGCATTTGGGTCGAGCTCTAGATTATCGCGTATATGCACAGGCGGCACTAAAAAGCCCAGCTCTTGAGATAGTTTTTTACGCACCCCTTTAATGCGGTTTAATAGCTCACCACCTTGTGACTGATCAACCAGAGGAATTAAGCGATAACCTACTTCTAAGCCAATAACATCAACTTGTTGTACATCATCCCAGCCCAGCTCTTTTTGCTCTTGTTTAGCTGCAATCCCAGTGCCTGAAGCTGCATTTTCAGCTTCTTCGGCTTCAGCAGCCGCTAATTTAAGTTTATTTTGTTGGGTATAGTATGCAAGGTAGCCTAAAAGCGCCCCTAAGCTTAAAAATGCAAGGTGCGGCATACCGGGTACTAAGCCCATAGTTATGAGGATACCAGAGGCAATAAATAACGATTTTTCGTTACCTAGCTGCTGCTTAAACTGATCGCCCATGTTGTGCGATTCATTTTGACGCGTTACAACAATCGCAGTACCAATTGAAAGTAGTAATGACGGTAATTGCGCTACTAAGCCATCACCAATGGTCAATAATGTGTACACTTCCATAGCGCGAGAAAAGCTCAAGTCATGTTGGATCATGCCAACAAATAAGCCACCTACGATATTGATCACTAAAATGACGATACCCGCGATAGCATCCCCTTTTACAAACTTACTTGCACCATCCATAGAGCCATAAAAGTCAGCTTCACGGGTTACTTCTTCACGGCGCTCTCTGGCTTGCTCAGCGCTAATAAAACCAGCATTCATATCCGCATCAATCGCCATTTGCTTACCCGGCATAGCATCAAGGGTAAAACGCGCTGACACTTCAGAAATACGCCCTGCACCTTTGGTGATTACCACAAAGTTAATGATGATCAGAATTAAAAATACCACTAAACCAACAGCGTAATTACCACCAATCACCACCGAGCCAAATGCTTCAATTACCTTACCTGCAGCATCCCCCCCATTATGACCCTCAAGCAGTACTACCCGGGTACTGGCTACGTTAAGTGCTAAACGCATAATCGTGGCGATTAACAACACCGCTGGAAACATGCCAAACTCAAGCGGTTTCATGGTGTATACCGTAACTAGTAATACAACTAATGCGAGCGCGATATTAAACGAAAATAATATATCAAGCAGAAATGGAGGCAGTGGTAAAATAACCATTCCTAGCGCAGCTAACACTAAAAGCGGTGTACCAACGCCCTTTGCATATTCTTTTTTATCTTTATTAAGTTGTTGTAATACCGCTTTAAATTCCATAACTCTACAATTTCAAAAAATTGACACTACGCTGAAATTGCAATAACTATTCCAAGTTAGTTGGTTAGCGGTTAATACTTGAATTCATCGGGGATTGGCAGCTTTTTATTAAGTGCGACAGGGCGTTTTCCACGGCCTTTTTTAAACCGTTTAAGTTGAAATACATAGGCAAGTACTTGGGCAACTGCAGTAAAGAGCTGATCGGGAATTTGCTCCCCTACTTCAGCGGTATGATAAAGCGCTCGCGTTAAAGTAGGCGACTCAACAATGGGCACTTCATTACCCAAAGCAATTTTACGAATTTGCATAGCAAGCTCGTCAACGCCTTTGGCTAGTACAATGGGGGCGCCTGCTCGCTCTGTGTCGTATTTTAAAGCGACTGAGTAATGAGTAGGGTTGGTAACAATAACATCGGCGTCTGGCACATCCTGCATCATTCTCTTTTGCGACATTTGACGTTGAGTTTGCCTGATACGCGCTTTGATTTGCGGATCACCCTCGGAGTTTTTATACTCGTCTTTTACTTCTTGCAGGGTCATTTTAAGCTGTTTGTTATGGCTATAACTTTGAAAAGGCGCATCAATAGCCGCAATAATAATTAAGGTGCAAGATAACCCTAAAAACATCCACGCTAATATTTCCAAAGCATGCACGATATTGCCCGGCGCGCTTTCTATACTCAAATGTAATATTTCATCAAAATAAACATTAATTAAAAAGATAGCGAAGGTTGCCACTAAGCCAAACTTTAATAGTGACTTTAGTAATTCAATAGCCGCTTGCGGACCAAACATCCGAGTAAAACCTTTCATTGGCGACATTTTACTGGCTTTGGGGGCGGCTGCCTGCCAGCTAAAATTAAAGCCGCCAAGCATGGTGTTACCAATAAACGCAGCTAGTACAATAATAAGTACAAACATCGACATAGGAAATAACAGTACGTCAGCCACCTCTCCCCACACCGCAAACATTTTTGTGGTGTCGTAGGTTTCATTGCGATTAAGGCTCAGCATTCTGCCCATAATACGGTACAAGCCTTTGCCAATTTCAGGGCCGTACATTAATAAAGAAATAGCAGAAAAAATAAGTACAAACATAGTACCTAACTCTTTAGAGCGCGCTATTTGGCCTTTCTTTTTGGCATCATCAACTTTTTTGGGCGTGGGTTCTTCGGTTTTTTCTTGTCCTGAATCTTCAGCCATTACACTCTCCTAAGGGGAACAACCAACTAGAGTACACATCAGCTCAACCATTTTTAGCCATTGGAACTCAAACTGAGTGATAAAGTTACCGAGGGTAGCCCAAATAATAACGAGCCCTGCCACTAAGGTAAACGGAAAGCCTATAGAGAAGATATTTAACTGCGGGGCAGCACGGGTCATGATGCCAAATGACATATTAATTACAAGCATGGCCGTTAATGGCGCTAACGAAAGCACTAGTGCGGTAGTAAACATCCAACCACCCCATGTCACTATGTCCCAGTAATGATCAACCGCCCACCAATTACCATCAATTGGCAATACCTGAAAACTATGCACCACCATTTGAATCATCATTAAGTGGCCATTAAATACAAAAAATAACAAGGTAGCTAAAATGAGGTAGAACTGCCCTACAGCAGGCACACTCATTCCATTTGAGGGGTCAACAACAGACGCAAAACCTAAACCGGTTTGCATAGCAAGAATTTGCCCGGCTAACACAAATGTATTGAGCAATAGTGTAGATGCAAAACCAATCGCGACACCAATCAGCATTTGTTGTAGTACCACTAAAATCATTTCAAAAGAAAATAAATTAGTAAACGTAGCAGGAGGTAAAACAGGCACTACTAAAAATGTGACTACCACAGCTAAGCCCATTTTAATTCGAGAGGGTACATTTTTGGCGCCAATACCCGCCATGATCATGATCATTGAGCTTATGCGGACCAAAGGCAGTAAAAAATCACTTAGCCATTGAATAACAACGGAAAATGGAAACTCCATCGTTAACCTGCTATTTCGGGTATAAGAAGTACTAAGCGATTAAAAAAGTCCATCAGCTCTTGAGTAAACCAATGTCCACCCACAATTAATGCACCAATGGTAATTAATAAACGCGGTAAAAAGCTCAGTGTTTGTTCGTTAATTGAGGTTGCCGCCTGAAATACTGCCACTACTAAACCAATAATTAAACCAGGGACCACAATAGCAGACACCAGCTTAATCACTAAAAACAGGGCTCCACTTAAAATATCAACAAATACTTCAGGTTCCATGGGCGACTCCTAGAGTGATTGATTCAAAGTAGAAAGCACCACTATGTGCCCAACCCAAAGCTTTTAGCGAGCGTACCCATCACCAAGCTCCAACCATCAACCAATACAAACAGCATAATCTTAAACGGTAGCGATACAATCATGGGGGATAGCATCATCATACCCATGGCCATCAACACCGATGCAACTACCAAATCGACAATCAAAAAGGGGATGAAGAACATAAACCCAATAATAAAGGCCGTTTGTAGCTCACTGGTCACAAACGCCGGAATAAGAACAATCATTGGCGTTGCTTCGGGTGAATCAAGCTGATCGTACCCAGCTATTTTTGCAAAGGTTTCTAAATCTTTTAGTCGTACTTGAGAAAGCATAAAGGCTTTCATTGGCTCTTTGGCTAAATCGAGTGCTTCTAGTGATGTTACCTGCTCACTTAAGTACGGTTCGATTGCACGTTCGTTTATTTGCTCATAAATAGGCGCCATAATAAAAATACTTAAAAACAGCGACATACCTAATAAAACTTGATTCGAAGGGGTTTGCTGTAAGCCAATCGCTTGGCGCAAAATAGCCAATACAACAATAATTCGAGTGAACGAGGTCATCATGATAATGGCCGCTGGAATAAAGCTCATTGCCGTCATGATCGCTAATACTTGAAGCGTCACTGAGTAATCTTGTGTGCCGTCAGCATTAGTGGTTATGGTTAGCGCATCAATTCCCTCTGCATTAACACCAGGAATGAACACGATGGCAAGAATGATAAGCAGCCATTTGGTCATAATATTAATTCTTTTTATTTTGATTAAGTTGCGGGTTCAACATTTTGCCAAAACGCTTAGCTAATTCTGGTAACTCTTTTTCCGTTAAAGGAGTTTCTAGCTTATGTAAATAATTAATGCTGTGCGGGGTCACCCCTAATAGGTGCTGAGCGTTATCTATTTCAACAACCATTAATCGCTCGCGTGATCCTAGAGGAAGACTACGGATCACTTTAAACTCATCGTTGTTGGTTAAATTTGGATTGAGCTTTTTAACAAAAAAAGCCAACACTAAAATTAACACCACTACCACACCTAACGACATCACCATTGAAATAATGTCTGTGGTGGGTGTTGCAGCATCGGTAGCTGCAAACACTGAATTGCTTAAACCAAGTAATGCTATCATCGTAATTTTTTGATCCGTTCAACCTGACTAATTACATCTGTTAAGCGAATACCAAACTTATCGTTCACCACAACCACTTCACCATGTGCTATCAATGTACCATTAACTAATACATCAAGCGGCTCACCAGCAACCCTATCAAGCTCAACAACTGAGCCTTGGTTAAGTTGTAGTAAATTACGAATATTAATTTTAGAACGCCCTACTTCCATCGAAATAGTAACGGGAATATCTAAAATAGTGTCGAGTTTACGTTTTTCTTCACCGCTGAGCTCATGTTTTGAATCATCCAGCTCATCAAGTTCGGTTACTTTAACCTCTGCACTATCATCAGTTCCCTCAGCCTCAGCAAGTGCTGCTGCCCATTCGTCCATTGTATCTTGATCATCGCTCATACTTTTAACCTTTTAATCAATTACCAGTCTAAGTCTACACCGTTTGAAAGGTGTAAATCATCTTCTAGTTCTGCTAATTCTGCATCTGAATCAATTTTTTTGCCGCCTTTGGTAAAGACATGCAGCTCAGATTTAACTGAATCAGGGCGTTTAATTTTTTCACTAATTTGTAGCGCAACGTTATCGCGTGAACGACCCATTTTAGCTCTAAATGTAGGTAACTCTTCCACAAACACAGTTATATGCTCTGGCATTTCAACAGGAATAATATCCCCAGCCTTAAGCTCCATAATTTGTTTTAAGCTTAAATCAACTTCAAGTAGCTGAGTCGATAAGTCGACTTCTACATCCATTATTTCGTCACGAAGCGCCTTACTCCAGCGTAAATCAGTATCTTCAGTATCAGACTGAACACCTGCATCTAGTAGCTCCCGAATGGGTTCAAGCATTGAATAGGGCAGCGCAATATGAAAGTCGCCACCACCGCCGTCAAGTTCAATGTGAAATGAGCTAATAACCACTACTTCTGTTGGACTAACAATGTTAGCCATGGCGGGGTTCACCTCAGAATCAAGATACTCAAACGACACATCCATCACCGGTGCCCATGCTTCTTTGTAATCTTCAAAGATTATTTTTAGTAGCATTTGCACGATTCGGCGTTCTGTTGGGGTAAATTCACGCCCTTCAATTTTGGCATGATAGCGACCATCGCCACCAAAGAAGTTGTCTACCAATATAAAGACTAAGCGCGCCTCCATAGTAATTAGACCGGTGCCTTTTAGTGGACGAAAACGCACCATGTTCAAACTAGTTGGTACAAATAAGGTGTGAATATACTCACCAAACTTGATCATTTGCACGCCGTTAATTGACACCTCTGCGGTGCGGCGCATCATGTTAAATAAGCTAATTCGCATATGACGCGCAAATCGCTCATTAACAATTTCAAGTGTCGGCATGCGACCACGTACGATACGATCTTGCGAAGAGAAGTCATACTGTAGTGTACTTCCCTCACCATCTTCACCGTCGTGTATATCTTCCTCTTCGACCTCATCAACACCGTGTAATAGCGCATCAATTTCGTCTTGGGATAATAAATCGCTCACACTGACCCCTTATTGCATCACAAAGCCGGTAAACAGTACCCGCTCAATTACTTTACTTCCTTCCACATCCATCATTGCAGCTTGCACTTTATCAAGTGCAGTAAAGCGCACTGTTTCTTTGCCCACACTAGTGCTAAGTTCATCTGCGGTGGTCATTGAAAATACACTCAATAGCGTGCCTTCAATCAGAGGAATGTGTTTTTTAGCTATTTCTTCATTGCCATCCCCGCGCACCAGTAATTGCACTTTAATTTGCACAATTCTATCGCGACTTGCCCCAGGGACATTAAATACAAAAGGTCTTGGCATTGAAATATATAAGGCTGTGCCTATTGTTGCTGAAGAGCTTGATGATGCAGCAGCTAATTCACCACTGGCACTATCATCTGTTAGAGTTTCTAAGGCCTCATCATCCCCCGATAGTAAAAAGTAACCAGCTACACCGCCAACAATTACCAATACAGCAGCTATAATTATAATGAGCTTGCTTTTATTTTTACTGACTTCTTCTATTTCTAAATTAGTATCTTCAGCCATTGTATTTCCTTTATTCGCAAAGGTATTTGCTTGTTTTAACTATTATAATAGCAGGACTTAGGCATAGTAATCTATTGATGATGACGTTTGTTGTCCAGAACTGTCTGTTTGCATATCTGATTGCTCACTATTTGTCTCATCTGAAGAGCGATTATTAGCCATTTGATCTTGTGGCTGACCTTCTTGTTGCTCGTTTTGTTCTGGAGATGAATCACCATAAGAAATACTGCTTTCACCTAGTTCTAAACCCTGTTGCATTAATAATTCTCTAAGCCTAGGTAATGACTGCTCCAGCGCTTCTTTGGCTTGCTGATTTTGCACTACAAAGTTTATTTGTGCTTGTTCCGCGTCACTTCGAATGCGAATTTGCATACTGCCCATCTCAGGTGGATCTAAACGAATTTCAGCTTCTTTATTATTAATGCTTAACATTGAGGTAACGCGCTCTTGTAGCATTTTTGCAGCATCACTTTTAATAATATTTAACGCCTGTAAGGTAGCAGGATCAATGCTTACCTGTTTAGCTTGTGCAGTACTTTGCAACTGCCCGGCCTGTAAACTTTGCGCTTCAATAATAGCTTGCTCGTAGCCTAAAGTATCGTATTTAGCGAGCGTATTAAGCGACGATTTATCAAATATATTAATGATTTGAGAAAAAACCTGTGCAGCACGCGGTGGCATTTGTTCTGCGTTAGTGGCACGCATACTCTCTTTTTGTAACGCATCGAGCTGCTTAGCAAGCTCCTCAGGTGTTTCGGCTACCGATTTTGAACCCTCTGGTTTTAGCTCAGGTTTTACATTAGCTGATTCAGTACCTTGTTGTGTTTTAGGTGTAACAACTGGTGTCAAAGTATTATTGGCAAACAATGGCTTATCTTTGGCACTAAACAAAGTATCTGCGTTAATAGCAGTTTCTAAATCACTGATAACTCCTTTTAAAGAGGTCAGTTCTTTAGTAGATAGAGACTCGCTTTTAATGTATCCCTGCAATTGATTGAGCAATGCCTGTTTCTCTGGGGTAGTTAGCGTACTTATTTGTGCATTAATGACCTGCTGAGGAGTCTGCGGCTTCTCACTTTCGCTAACATACTTACTGAGTAACTGCTTTAAATCCGCTATATTGTCTTTATTAATGGGCTTACTGATAGCATCAAGCTCAGTGGCTAGTTCATCTTGTTGAGCAGGCGTTAAGTTTGCTAAAAGTTTATCTGCTTTAATTGCATTATCATCTTTTGATAACAGCGCCAAAACAGACGCATCTATCGATGCTTTCGTGCCGGTAGTATCAGTCGGCTTTTCTGATGGTTTGGCCACCGCTAGATCATTTGTAACAGCCTCATATTGTCCAGCTGTCGCTATCGATTTAGTACCGAGCTGTGAAGACTCCACTGCAGCTTTGCTCGCTGATTCAACACCTACAACATTTTGTGTTTGTGAAATGGCAGCGTCATCAACAATTTCATCACTTGGCAAATTAATAACAATAGGTGCAAGCTTATCTTCAGGCTTGATGTTTATTTTGACACCGTCTTTATCTATTAACTGTGCACCGCCATGAGGGGGATTTTTTACTGAGGTATCGATTACCTGTGCCGCATTAATTTGCGCCAGCATATCTTCACCGCTCAAAGGCTTATCTTCGCTAGTTTGCTCTTTTAAGTCGGATGGTTCATCTGATGATTGTTTTTGTGGCGCTTTGGCTTGCGCCCCTTGTGTTTCAGAAGCTTGACTAGCAAGAGCTAATTGATCAAAAAAGCCAGCATCATTACTGCTATCTAGCTTTGCTTTATCACTGTCTTTTTTGACTAAGTATGAGTCTTGCTCAGATACCGCCAACATTGAAATATCATTCATCGCCATAAATCACCTAATAAAAGCGGCAACAGCCCACCGCACAATCCTAACAAACATTGCTCTTATAGAATCTAAGCAATTAACATGCCTACCTTATAGCGCTTTATTCCTTTGATAAAACTGATTTGACGAAAACTCATCTAGCATTTTTTGTTCATTCTTAGCCACCAGCATGTCCGCTTTTAACTGTTGCTTTTCAATTAGCTTAGCAACCGCTTTGGCTTTAACTTGTTGTTTTAACCATAAAGTTTTACGCTGGCTTACTACTTGTTTTGCGGTATTAACGGTACTCGCTTGTTGACGAGTAGCCTCTTCAATCTTGGCTATGAATGCGTGATACTGGCTAAATCCGGCACTTGATAAGCCCGATTGACCTTTAATATGCAGTTGCTGTGTATATTCCAGTCGAAAGTCATTTAAGCCTTGCAGCTTTTGCTGATTTAGCTGCAAGTTTTGATTGGCTTGCAAATAGCTCATCCGCAAAGTTTCTTCTTTTTCATTTTCAAGCTTGAGCAACAAATGCAGTTTATTTTTTGCCATTATGCTTGTCCTAATAATTGAGCGAGCCCTTGTAGGCCATCATCATAGCTGATCACGTCGCGCATACCTTGTTGTAAAAATGCGTTTACTCTTGGCATCATGTTTATTGCCTGATCGAGCATTTGGTCACTGCCTTTTTGATAAGCACCCAAGGTGATCATGTCTTTGTTCTGTTGATACATAGAATATACCTGTTTAAGTACTCGAGCTTGTTGCATATGTGGCTCTGAAACCACTTGTGGCATTACTCGAGAAATAGACTTTTCTATGTCAATGGCAGGGTAATGACCACTGTCAGCTAAATCACGCGATAAAACAATATGCCCATCAAGTATGGCACGTGCGGCATCAGCAATTGGGTCTTGCATATCATCACCTTCACTCAGTACAGTAAAAAAGGCAGTAATAGAGCCTTGCCCTTCTCCGCCATTACCGGCACGTTCCACTAATGCGGGTAATTTAGCAAATACTGAAGGCGGATAACCTTTGGTTGCAGGAGGTTCACCTACAGCCAGTGCTATTTCACGCTGCGCCATGGCATAACGCGTCACCGAGTCAAGCAGTAACAAAACGTTTAACCCTTGATCTCGAAAATACTCTGCAATGGTGACTGCGCTCTCACAGCCTTTTAATCGCATTAATGGTGAAGCATCAGCGGGCGCGGCAACAACAACTGAGCGTTTACGTCCTTCAACACCTAGTATTTCTTCAATAAATTCTTTAACTTCTCGGCCACGCTCACCAACTAAACCCACTACAATCACATCGGCTTCACTGCCTCGAGTCATCATGCCCAATAGTACTGATTTACCCACACCGGAGCCTGCAAATAAACCCATACGCTGGCCTTGGCCTACCGTAATTACTGAGTTAATAGCCCGTACCCCCACATCCATAGGTTTACTAATGGGGCGCCTTGCCAGTGGGTTTATTGCATTTTGAGCGAATTTAAGTGTATGTTCTGCGTTTATTTTCCCCAGCCCATCTAAAGGGCGCCCTAAACCGTCGACAACCCGGCCAAGTAGACTCATACCAACCGGTAAACCAGTATCATTAACTTGAGGAATAACTCGGGCACCAGGTAGCACACCTGAGATATGATCATTAGGCATTAAATATAAGGTTTGATCGTTAAAACCAACAATCTCGGCGTCAACAAAGCCATTCATGGTTTCAATTTTACATTGGCTGCCTACTGGAGCTCTCAGGCCTTTGGCTTCAAGTGTTAAACCAACCACACGGGTTAAAACGCCCGCAACTGCAGGTGCTGGGGTTTTAATATGTCGTTGGTATTTAGATAAGCGTTCGCTTAATGAAGTATCGCTCACAGACATTGCACGCCAATAAAAAGTTAGATACCACTGTTATGCAAAAAACTATCCAATGTTTCTTTGACACGAGTTTTCAAGGTCATATCTAAAGACGATAGTGTTGTCTTCACTTCACAACCGCCACGCTCCAATGTGGGTTCTGGAATTAACTGCCAATGATTATCTTCAATAGCTTGCTCACCATAACTGGTTTTTATTAGTGCTAGGTCTTCTGGGTGAAGATGAATTTTAACTTTCTGTTGCTCTGCATTTAGTGCATCAATGCTTTTTTTCAAGGTATGTAAAATAATATCAGGCGAGGTTTTTATCTCTTGATAAATGATTGCTTCACTGAGCATGGTCGCTAACTGCACTAACTGTTTTTCTGCTTGCTCATCCACTTTTTTAAGTGGATCGGATAAACTATCTAATAGGCTACGTAAGTGAGTTAACTGCTCATCCATTAAAGGCTTAACGTCCTCTTGGCCTTGGGTTTTACCCAGTTCAACACCTTCTTTGTAACCCGCTTCTTTCCCCTCGGTTACGCCCTTATCAAAGCCATCTATATAGCCTTGCTCGTGTCCTTGCTTAAGGCCTTCCTCGTACGCGTCTTGGCGAATGCGCTCAAGCTCCACCATAGTAAGAGAAGGAAGCTCTTGCTCTTCAGGTTCTTCAGCTTGCTCTTTGGCCATTTCTTTATGGTACAGCTCTGCCAATGGCGTGCCATAAGCGGTCGAGCGATTGCCAAAACTTCGCTCATCTGGCGCAACGTCAGGAATTGGCCAATTTTTTAATAGCTCATCAGCTTCATCAGCGTGTAACGGGCGACCCTTAGAGTTACTCATAGATTATAAGAACTCCTCACCACCGCCACCACCAAGCATAATTTCACCTGAATCTGATAGACGACGTGCTGTTGACAGTATTTCTTTTTGCGCTGCCTCTACTTCGCTAATACGCACTGGTGCCATAGCCTCTAAGTCATCAGCAAGCATTTCAGCGGCACGTTTAGACATGTTACCCAAAATCTTCTCTTTAAGCGCTTCGTCAGTGCCTTTAATGGCTTTCATCAGTACATCTTGCGGCACTTCGCGTAAAATTGCTTGAATACCTCTGTCTTCTACATCCATTAAGTTTTCGAAAACAAACATTAAGTCTTGAATTTGTTGTGACATTTCTTCGTCATGCTCACGGATAGAATCCATTAACTGCCCTTCAACATTGGTATCGAGGTAGTTCATAATATCTGCAGCCGCTTTTAAGCCACCCATTTTCGCAGCTTGTGCACCTGCTTGACCAGCAAATTGTTTTTCCATAATTTCGTTTAATTCTTGTAAAGCCGCTGGTTGTACTTCTTCTAAATTGGCAATACGCATGGTTAAATCTAGGCGCACTTTTTCAGGAAATTGCGCTAAAATTTCAGCTGATTGTTCCGGCTCTAAATAAGAAAGCACAATTGTTTGAATTTGCGGATGCTCATTACGAATAATGTTAGCTACCTGCTTTGAGTCCATCCATTTTAATGAATCAAGCCCTTTAGCGCCTGAGCCCATAACAATTTGGTCTATTAAGCTGGCGGCTTTATCTTCACCTAATGCAGCTGTAAGTGCCTTTTTGATAAAATCTTCAGACTGAAAACCTATCGTACTAAAACTTTGAATTTGTTCGATAAACAAATTATGAACTGCGCTAATTTTAGCTTGCGACAAATCATCGATTGCCGCCATAGCCATACCTACCTTTTGCACTTGTTTTGGCTCTAAGTGTTTAAGGATTTGCGCTGCATCTTCTTCAGATAAGCTCAGCAATAATATCGCCGCTTTATCTACACCATCGAGCTTATCAACATCAAACGTCGGTGGTAGTTGTTTTTGTTCTTGATCAGTCATCTTCTGTTAACCACGCTTTAACTACTTGTGATGATAGTTCTGGTTCATTGGCTACAAGGGCACGAACCGCTTTCAATAAGTCTTCGTCGCCATGTAAGTCTGGTAAGCGTAGTGTACCATCGCTTGAGAAGCCAACTGAAGCAGAATCAAAGTCATTATTTAGCATATCTAATGTGCTGTCACCAAGGTCAACACCTGAACTAAGAGAGTCTTCATCATATTCTTCAAGTGTATTATCTGGGTAAATTAAGCGTTTAAGCATAGGTTTAACAACAGCTAATATCAGTACAATAATAACCAGCGCACCTAATACTAAGCGCATCATTTTCATAAACCAGTCTTGTTCCCATAAAGGCAATTCAAAATCAAGCGCTGAGTCTTCACGAACGAATGGCACGGTTACTACTTCAAGAGCATCGCCACGTTGCATATCAAAGCCTACGCCACCTTGTAACAAGCGACGAATATTTGACAAAGCTTCTACCGAGCGTGGTGTCATGGTTGTTTCACCATTTTCACCCACCGTAGGTAAGTAATCGACCGCCACGGACACACTTATTCTGCGGATCACACCGGTTTGCTGACGCTTATGTGAAATAGTGGTATCGAGTTCATAGTTACGGGTAGCTTCTTTGTGAGTACGACTTGGTGACGTAGCAGTGCCCGCACCACCAGCCATCGCATCTTCAGGTATCGTTGAATTTACCGGAGGCTGATTAGTGAGTGCACCAGGAATACCTACCGCTAGACCACCTATATTATTTTCTTCAAAAGTGGTTTCACTTCTTACCGCTGGTAAATCTGGATTATAGCGTTTTTGTGTTTCTTCTATTGAACTAAAGTCCATGCTTAAATCTACTTGGGCGGTGTAATTACCCAAGCCAACGACGGGAATTAAAATGCTGTCAATTTTTTCTAGGTATTCTTGTTCACGTTTGCGCTCTAGGTCGTACTCTTTACGAGAGCGTGCAGCCAGAGAGGTTTGTGAACCTGAATTTAATAAACGGCCGTTTTGATCGGTCACCGTTACGCGAGAAGGCTCCAGGCCTTGTACCGCAGAAGCAATCATATCAACTACCGAGTCAACTTCTTCGCTATCTAGTGAGCGACCACGCTTAAGCGTAAGTACCACTGTAGCTGAGGGTTTTTTCTCTCGACGAGCGAACACATTTTCTTTTGGAATAGCTAACAACACCTTGGCGCGAGTAACATTGTTTAGCTCTTCTATAGTACGGGCAAGTTGTTGCTCACGGCCATGTTTAAGGCGCTCACGTTCTAAACGTTGGCTTACCCCAAACCCCATATCTTGCATAATAATGTCGCTACCTGTTGTTGGCCCTTGATCTAAACCTTCACGGGTCATCAGTAACTTAATATTTTGATACTCTGTTTCATCAACTGACACCACATTACCATCAAGCTGGTAGTCAATTTTTTGCGCATCTAAAAAGTCGAGTGTTTCTATTAACTCTTGGGTTTGCATTTTACCTAATGGGCGCATATCTGGCTGACGAGCCCAAATAATAACGAAAATAGCAATGGCTAAACAAATGGCCAATGCAACAATCAGGGTAATTTGACGTAAAACATCAACACCGCCAAGGGCACTGAAATAGCCTGATTTTTGCTCTTGTTGATCTTCGTTTTCACTTTGCTCCATCATGCCATCAGCAAGTGCCAGATCTGTAGATTGATTAGATTGCGCCACAATAATTCTCCACTACCTAATTAAACAGGCATGTTCATAATTTCTTTATAAGACTCAACAAGCTTATTACGAACCTGTACCGTAGCTTCAAATGCCACAGAAGACTTTTGCGAAGCAATCATAGCCTCGGCAAGTGACACGCTTCTGTCGCCATTCTCTACCGCTTTTACTTTTTGCCCTGCGTCTTGCTGAAGTTCATGCACTGTATTAAGGGCATTACTCAACATGTCACCAAACTGTGCTGTAGAGGTTGATTGCACTTGCGTTGGCAAGTTATTAACTTGATTACTACGTGTGGCCTCTGCAGCCATTGATTGCATTTCTTGAAATAAAGCACTGTTTTGAATTTTCATAATTGTCTCTGATAATGCAGTAAACTCTTAAAGAGAATAAAGCACAAAACATGCCAAAAATTAAAATCAATTAAAACAACGCTTTAAGTAAAATAATTAAGCAGTCAGAGTTTTGACAGCCCTAAATTCAAGTGATTGAACTTAGGGCTTATGGGGGTTATGCTGGGAGGGAAATACCTAAATCACGCATTTGTGCTAATTTGTAGCGTAAAGTACGCGGGCTAATACCTAAGGTTTCGGCGACCTCTTTACGTTTTCCTTGGCAGCGTGCCAAGGTTTCTAAAATAATACGATGTTCTTTATCTTTAAGCTCATCTTTGTAACTACCAGTATCGACGGCTAACAAATCATTTTTTTGCTCATCTGCAGGCGCTGCTTTTTCATCATAATAAGCGTTACTGAGACTACTTTTTACAGGCTCAATGTCAGCTTTAGTTTCTGCCACAAAATGCGTTGGAGCTAGATTTTCGATAAAAATAGCATGCTCATCAATACTATTCCCACTGCGTAAAATTAATGCTCGCTGAATAACGTTATCTAGTTCGCGTACGTTACCGGGCCAGCTATGGCTAAGCAGTTTTTGCTCTGCACTGCTATCTAAATACGCCATTGGCTCTTTGCTTTTACTTAAGTGACGTTCAATCAAATGTTTAGCCAACACTATAATGTCCCCTGGGCGCTCACACAGTGGTCGCCACAGCAGTGGGAAAACATTGAGTCGATAGTATAAATCTTCGCGGAACTGGTTTTCAGCAACCGCTTCTTTTAACTCTCGGTTACTTGTGGCAAGCACACGTACATCCAGTGCAATGGTTTTACGACCACCTAAACGCTCAACTTCACGCTCTTGTAGTACACGTAACAGCTTGGCTTGCAGGCCTAAATCCATTTCGGTGATTTCATCAAGTAAAATAGTACCGCCCTGTGCTTGTTCAAACTTACCAGGGCAAGCTTGAATAGCACCGGTAAACGCGCCTTTCTCATAACCAAATAAAGTGGCTTCGAGCATATTTTCAGGAATAGCAGCACAGTTAATCGCAACAAACGGTTCATTACAGCGTTTTGATTTGTCATGAATATAACGCGCCAGTACTTCTTTACCAGAGCCACTTGGCCCAAGCACCATCACACTGGCATCTGAACGAGCAACTTTATTAGCAAGTTCGAGTAATTGAATACTACTAGGATCGGCGACAATGGGCCCGTCTGTTTCTTTTTCTTTTTCTGGTAAGTAACGACTCACCATATTCAATAGCACTTCTGGTGCAAATGGCTTAGCCATATAATCAATCGCGCCTAAACGCATAGCCTCTACAGCATCATCAATGGTGGCATAGGCTGTCATCATCAGTACGGGTAAATCAGGGTAATTTAATTTAATACTACGTAATAAATCCAAGCCGCTCATTGCGCCCATTTGTACATCACTGACCACCAATGAAAATGCTTCTTTTTTTAGTAGCACCATGGCTTGCTCGGCACTATTGGCGGCCATACAGGCTATACCTGACATTTCAAGCGTATCAATTAATGCTTCACGAAGTCCGGCGTCATCTTCTACAACTAAAATAGTGTTACTCATTGTGACTCCCCTAATTTAGATGTGACACTAATAGGTAGCAACATACTAAAAATTGCTCCCCCTTGTGGGTTGTTGTTTGCTTCAACACGTCCCTGATGTGCACTGGCCACTGAACTTACAACGGCAAGTCCTAAACCAGTACCTTGGCTTTTAGTGGTATAAAAGGGTTCAAATATTTTTTCGCTTTGCGCTAAGTCAATCCCAGGGCCATTATCACTAACACTAATGCGGACATAATCAGGGTCTTGCGTATCACGCAAAGCACTAAGATGTACTTGTGCACCACTGCCAATGACTTGAATACTATTATGAATTAGGTTTTGAATTGCGCTTGCCAATGCTGTTTTGTTACCCATAATTTCAATATCGGGTTCAGGTAAGCTCACATTTAATTCGCTATCATTGAGCGCTACCATAGCATCGGCACCGGCTTTAACTTCACTTAGTAGCTGTTGCATCGACACTTGCTCAACAACTTGCTGATCACCACTTTTAGCAAATAACAGCATGTCGTTTACTTGGGTTTCTAAATCTTTTAAACGTGACATTAATTTAGTATGAAAACTGCCGCGAGAAGCTTCGGGTAAGCGTTTTGAGCCTAAATTTGCAGCATACAACATAGCCGCTGATAACGGTGTGCGTACTTGATGAGCCAAAGACGCCACCATTTTACCTAAGGCACTTAAACGCTGCATATGCGCGACTCGCTTTTGTAAGCGTCGGGTTTCGGTTAAATCGGTCATTAGTATAAGTTGCCCAGGCTCAGGCGCGAGTGCAGTAATATCGAGCTTTATTAAGCGTCCATCTTTTAACGACACTTCATGACCATCATCTTGATGAGGACGAAATGAGCGCTGAATAACGCTAAACCACTTCTCTCCTTCTAATGGCTCGCCGAGCATATCGATAGCTATTTGGTTTGCCTTAGCGATCATTCCTTTACCATCAAGTACAATCACGCCCGCAGGCATGGTATCAACCAGATGAGAGAGCCAACTTGCTTGTTGACGCAAATCACTCAACTCACCAACATACTCCTCTTGCAGTAAACATGGGTTATACTGATTAGCAGAAATAAACTGAGGTTTTAGCACACTTGCAAGGGCCATAATCAACTCTCTAAAATAATGTAGATACACTGGATAATGCACAATATGTACCAAAATTATTTCCTTATAATATCAACAATTTAAACAGTTAAAATACGTGCCGTAAAAATGACGCGCTAAGGAATAAGCATGAAAGAAGAAGCTCAGTATCGCTGTCCATGGTTAGATACAACAAAACCTGACTATGTAGAATATCATGATCATGAATGGGGCGTCCCTGTGTATGACGATCAACTACTTTTTGAGTTTTTAACATTAGAATCGGCACAAGCAGGACTCAGCTGGTATACCATATTAAAAAAGCGTGAGAATTATAAAAATGCCTTCGCCAACTTTGATGTACACAAAGTAGCGGCCTTTACTGAACACGATATAGAAAAATTAATGCAAAATGCGGGCATAGTTCGCAACCGCTTAAAAATTGTCGCAACAATTAATAACGCAAAATGCTTTATTACTATTCAAGAAGAGTTTGGCAGTTTTAGTGATTATCAGTGGCGATTTGTTGGTAATAAACCTCAGGTAAACGATTTAGAGACGCTTGCGGATTACCCTGCAGTTACTGAGGCATCGACGTTATTTGCAAAAGATTTAAAAAAGCGCGGTTTTAAGTTTTTAGGCCCAACCACAGTGTATGCCTACATGCAGGCCTGTGGAATGGTTAACGATCATAGTAATAATTGCTTTAGAAAAGAAGAAGTTAAAAAGTTAGGCTAAGGGCGGGTTTCGGGTTTCGGGTTTCGGGTTACGGGTTACGGGTTACGGGTTACGGGTTACGGGTTACGGGTTACGAGACGCGGGGTAAACCCGCTGACAAGTATAGCGCCGAGTTTGCATTAAACGCGGTGTTTAGTTTTTCTAACCTAAAACCTAAAATATAACACCTGCACTTTGCTCTTAATCCCTAGACAAGTTATATTTTTTCATTTTTTCGACCAGTGTGGTTCGCCTTACACCTAACACTTCAGCAGCACGGGCGACAACGTAATCAAAGCGCTCTAATGCCTGTGTGATTAAGTTAATTTCAAGCTCAGCTAAGTACTCTTTAAGCTCAATACCTTCATCGGGCAATAAACCAGGTGCAGCCTGAACAAAATCATCTTCTAGATCTATTTCATCTTCGCTAAATCCGCCACTAAAAATATCATTAAAGGCATCACGCTCCATCAGCTCTTCTGGATACTGAGGCTCATAGGCTTCAACTTCAATATATCGATACTTCGCCGGTAGGTCGGGTATATCCACCACTTTTTCAGGGAACATTATCACCATTCGTTCTACCAAGTTTGCAAGCTCGCGAATATTTCCAGGCCAATTATGCTCTTTTAGACTCTCGACAGCGCGCTCAGTAAACTTAGCCGTAGTACCACTTTGCTCATTTACACGGCGCATAAGCTCTTTAAGTAGTAATGGTATGTCTTCTGCGCGTTGAGCAAGAGATGGGCTCTCAATAGGAAAAACATTTAAGCGATAGTATAAATCTTCTCTAAATGAGCCTTTTTCTATCATGCTTTCAAGGTCGCGGTGGGTTGCAGCAATAACACGCACATCAGCCTGAATCGCTTTGGTACCACCAACACGCTCATAGCTACGCTCTTGTAGTACTCGCAGTAACTTAACTTGCATTTGTAGTGGCATATCCCCTATTTCATCTAAAAATAGCGTGCCACCTTGCGCTAACTCAAAACGGCCTTTTCGTGCTGAAATAGCCCCGGTAAATGCACCTTTTTCATGGCCAAATAGTTCACTTTCTAATAGCTCTGCAGGAATTGCCCCACAGTTTACTGGTACAAATGGGCCTTTATTACGTTTAGAAAGCAAATGTACGTTACGGGCGACCACTTCTTTACCTGTGCCCGACTCACCCAAAATAAGTACATTGGCATCGGTTTTAGCAACCTGCGTAATTAAAAAGCGTAAATCTTTTACGGCTTTGGTTTCACCTACAAGGCCATCAAAGGTACTTTTTTCTTTATTATGTTGATGCTCATGAGGCAGCATACGCTGATATTGCTGGCAATCATGTAGTAACTGAGTGGTAACTTCATGAGTAAATGGCTCACAAATTAGTCCAACAACATTGGCGAGACTCAGTAGCGGTTTGAGCGTTTCACCAATCAATAAAAAAGGAAAAGTCGGATAGCGTTTAATTAAACTTTCATGCTCTAAAGATTGCAGCGCCCCTAACACCACAATACATTCTTTGTTTTGATAGTGGCTACATGCCTGTTCAAAGTCAGCTTCTGTTTGCAACTGTACCGCCTCACCAATAAAAGTAAGCGATGCATATAATCCAATAGAGCGATTATTATTATTATCTAAAATTAAGATCATTTTTAGCGAGCCATTTATTTCACTAATTTGTTTTATTAATCAAATTGTAAGCCAGTTGGATTTGGATGCAAGTAATAGCGGCGATTTTTTGACATTAACGCCAAAAAACAGACACCCTGCCTGAAAAGCCAATACTTTATAACTAATAACTCTTTAGCTATTTATAACGGCATACCTACTTAGGATGAATTATCTAACACTTCTTGCCATTGGAAATGATACGATTTCACACAGAAAAAACTCATAAAAACTGCTATTATTACTTAAAGGTGTGACTGTTTTGGCCGATAAGTAATAGTCAAACTTATGTTGGAACTAAACTTGCTTAAGGTTCTACACATGTAATTAAAATTTAAGGAATTACCTATGGCGCACGCATCAATCAATAAATACCGTCAAATTACAGTTAGCAGCGTTAAAGAAATGACGCCTTATGATCAAGTCAAACTCGTGTTTGTTAATATTGTTGGTAAGTTATCAGCTGCTAAAGGGTTTATTGAACGTAAAGAGTTAGAAAAAAAAGGCAACGCAATCTCTGATTGTATTGTGCTACTTGGTGCTTTGCAGCAAGTATTAAATTTTGAACACAATAATGAAGTATCAACTAACTTAGACTCTTTGTATGACTACTGCCAGCGCTGCTTATTAACTGCAAACCTTGAAAACAATATAGATAAAATCGATGAAGTAATTACCTTGATTAAAGAGATTAAATCAGGTTGGGAAGCAATTCCATTCGAACAAAGAGAACCACAACTGTAATGACTTTAAAGCAGATTAAGAGCTCACAAATTACTGATAGTAAGACCAGAGACTACTGCAATGAGCTAGTGAGTTTGATTAATGACTCAGAGGATTGGGATATTGAGCAAGCGCTGAGTATTCATAACCGGTTAGACAGCTACTTGGGCGAATCTTTAAAGCATAACCAAAGCTTTTACTCTGAATCTGAGCTTGAGTTTTTAATCGCATTTTTGGCGCAACTTTCAACGCTATTTGATAGCGAAAAACAAAAGTTAGCGATGGAGATTATAAAAAAACAAAAAAGCAAAAGTGCGGTAAGTAAGTATAAATCTAATATTTAAATCAAACATAGACTTAGAGTGTTAATAAAAGTGTGTAAGCCTAATACCAGTCAGCAAAGCTGACTGGCTTTTTTAAGGTACACCTTAAGAATTAAGGCTTTATTGAATACTTTTATAATTATAAAACGAACAGCACATCCCATATCTCACCTAAATATATATGTAAAAAGCTAAATTAAAGTCATCTATTAATAAGCTCATTACTCAGAGGAGTTCCTCTACTAATATCCTTTGCTGCAGTTTGGCCTAAAACGGCTGAAATATATTTTGGCGCTAAACCATAGCCGGGGCGAATACTGCGAATGTTTTCATGAGTAAACCGCTCACCTTTCGCTATATTTTTAACTACATAAAGTGAACGTCTAAAGATTAAGTTACCTTTTTCACTCTCTTTTCGCTCATAGTTCACTTTTCCGATAGCTGACCATGCTATTTTACTATCATCACATAACTGCTTTAAATCAGGTTCTTCAAGTGAAAAGCTATCATCTGGCCCCCCGCCATTACGATCGAGCGTTACATGCTTTTCAATTAAACATGCTCCTAATGCAACTGAAGTAATGGCCGTAGTATTATCAATTGTGTGGTCTGAAAGACCCGTAAGGACATCAAACCGCTTTGCCATATCAGGTATGGTAGCAAGATTATAGTCACTAGCCGGTGCCGGATAGCCACTTACACAATGAAGTACTATCAAGTCTTTACAACCCGCGCTTTTTGCAGTCTCTACCGCTTCACGTATTTCATCTTCATTAGCCATCCCCGTTGAAATAATCATAGGCTTACCTGTTTTGGCTACATACTCTATAAGTGGTAAGTCTATCGCTTCAAATGAAGCTATTTTATAAGCTGGTGCCCCAAGCTCTTCGAGCAGATCGACTGCAGTAAAGTCAAATGGAGAGCTAAAAATAGTAATGCCAAGCTGTTTCGCTTTTTCAAAGAGTGGCTTATGCCACTCCCATGGCATATGAGCTTCGGTATATAAATCGTATAGGGTTCTGCCACTCCATAAACCGCCTTCAACTTTAAATTCAGGCTTATCACAATCAATGGTTAAAGTATCTTGAGTGTAGGTTTGGATTTTAACTGCGTCGGCACCACAGCGTTTAGCCATTTCCAGTATTTCAAACGCTCTACTTATATCACCATTATGATTCGCTGACATCTCAGCTATAATGTAAGGTGAAAAATCAGAGCCAATTTTTCTATTATCTATTGTTATATATTTATTCATAAACCCTTAACTCCATAGGATATCGCATAAAATTTTCTTGGCTAATTTGCTGGTAACCTGCTCGGCTAAATAACCTTTGAGACGCTTTATTCTCTTTTAGAACATCAGCATGTATTGTCGCTAATGGGTGCATTACATCAATTTTTTGCAGTGCAAGCCTTGCAATTCCTTTACCGAAATATTTAGGAATAATATAAATAGATATAGTGTAAGTTTTGTCACTCACTTCATCTAACCTAACAACTCCAACCTCTACACTATCTTTGCCTTTTTCTATATCAAGTTTAATAATATAAAAAAAATCACATTTACTCTCGAGTTTATTTTTCATCCAGGCTGTATGTTCCGCCAAACTGGGAACTGATTTATTAATTGCATAACGCCGAGTTTCAGGATGACATTGCCACTCATAAACCTGCTTAATATCATTTTTTGTAGCTAATCGTAAAGTCAATGAATTACGAAAAAGCTGATTAATATACTTCATAATCCTCTCTCCCCCTAGACCATCACATAACTGTAAATTCACAGTTCGCATACTTTGATAATTTGCAAGTAAACTTTCATAAGCGGTCATCAAGCTTTGACTTATATCACTTAACTCGACGCATATTGATGCCCCAACTGCATTTAATTGCTTACAAATTGTCTGCTGATTTTCAGCTAGGGGCACCACTATACTAGGTAGGCCTATACATGCCCTCTCCCATGACGTTGAACCCGGAGCTCCAATGGCAATATCATGCTCGCACATCAAAGAGGCCATATCATTTGTAAAATCAACATGAGTTAACCAAGAGCTTTCTGTATCTGCGAATGCTTTTACTTGTAAGTAATGGGGAGCCCTATGACTTAGAAGAATAGTAACATCTGGGCGAGTTGAGCAATTTCTTTTTAAAACCTTGAGTACTTGCAATGTTGCATTTGGAGCGTCTATACCTCCCATAGTGAGCAACAAACGAGGTCTATCTTTTAATACATACGATGTGTTTTTTTGAGCTGCATGATGTGTTGCAAAGTCAGCGTTCAAAATAGCATATCTCGTCCCCGTTAAAGCAATTGACTCAGGATTTAAGGCGAAGTACTCGCAGGGATTACGAAGTAGCGTTTGGTCAATAATTAAGTCTGCCTTATGCTGCCTAACTAAGTCATCAATTACGACAATTTTACAATCGTATGCATTTTTCACCACTTTATGCCATGCTGCATCGATCCCATAATGATCTACAATAATTAAATCTATCGAATCAAATAGCCCTATAAACTCTTTTGCATCAACATGCTGGTTTACTTGTAACCACGCACTATAATCAGCTGTTGTTTTTGGAACTTGCCACACTGCAGGCTGCATTAAAGACAAAACAGTAAAGCCTTGCTGTCGAATAAATGAGACTAAATCACCTTTTTGAGGGCGTGTTGCAAATACCACAGAATAATCATCAAGTCTTAACGCTTGCGCTAACACTAAACAGCGCATAACATGGCCACTGCCAATATATTGTGAAGCATCAACTCTAAAAACAACTTTCACAAAAGCGCCTTGTAGAGCGCTTCCGCAAACTCCCAGTCATTAACTGTATCAATGTCTTGCACTCGCTTACGTGGTAATAAAATAGCTTTTGATTGCGGAGAAAAAAAAGGCTGACCATCTAAAAATGCGGTAATTTTTCCCCAATAAAACTGACCAGCGTCATGATAAGCTTCTTCTAAATCTTGAGAACGGGTATTTAAGTGCTCTGGTTGAAACATCTGTACACGATGCCCGGCATCAAGTTTGATTGCTCTTTGAATAGGAAAAGGAAAACTAGTAGCACTAAAAGTATATTGAACGCCCTCTTTTTCTAAAGCTTTCAGGCCTTGCTGTATATATTCAGGTAAAAGAAGTGGAGCCGTGGCATAAATACAGCAAACATAATTAGCTTTAAAGTTATTAGCTTGGCACCACTTTATAGCATGCTGCATCACTTCTAAAGTCGTTGCATAATCATCAGCAATATCACTTGGTCGAATAAAAGGCACCTCAGCGCCATAACGTTTTGCAACCTCGGCAATTTCACTGTCATCAGTCGATACAATTACTTTATCAAAACATTTACTTGCAAGCGCAGCTTCAATTGAATAAGCAATCATTGGTTTACCATGGAACAATTTAATATTCTTACGAGGTATACGTTTGCTACCGCCACGCGCGGGGATAATTGCTATATTCATTGTTAACCTTTGAGTATGGCTTTTAATTTACTGATAACTTCATCCTGCTGCTCATAAGTCATACCATGAAACATGGGGATAGAAATAGCATTAGCGTAATAAGCTTCTGCTTTGGGATAATCACCTAATTTAAATCCCATTTTTTGATAATAAGGCTGCAAGTGCACAGGGATATAGTGTAAATTCACACCAATTCCTGCCTCCCTTAATGCATCGAACACCTTTTTATGAGATTTTGATATCTTATCAAGATGTAACCTAATTACGAATAAATGCAAACCTGAATAGGTATTTGGTAATTGATATGGCAATGTTAGCGGCAAGCCAACAAGCCTTTTACAGTATCGCTCAGCTAGTTTATGCCGTGCAGTTACAAATTCACTCAAGCGCGATAGTTGAGAAACACCGAGCGCAGCCTGCAACTCTGTCATGCGGTAATTAAATCCTAAGTCAATTTGCTCGTAATACCACCCTCCATGTGAAGCATTTTCCATATACGCCTCGTCTCGCGTAATACCATGATTGCGATAAAGAACCATCTTATCGGCCAATTTCTTATTATTAGTCAGTGCAGCCCCCCCCTCTGCCGTCGTAACAATTTTAACCGGGTGAAAGCTAAATACAGTAATATCACTGTATTTACACGCACCAATGGGTCGATCTAAGTAGCGCCCGCCAATTGCATGTGAAGCATCTTCAATAACTTTAAAACCATACTCAAGTGATAGAGCATGAATTGCCTTCATATCGCAGGGCTGGCCACATAAATGTACCGCAACGAGCACCTTAGGCAAACACTTTTGCCGTTTAGCAACAATTAGCTTTTGCTCGAGCGCTTGTGGACAAAGGTTATAGGTAGCAGGGTCAATATCAACAAAATCAATCGAAGCCCCACAATATAAACCACAATTAGCAGAGGCAACAAAAGTTATCGGTGTGGTCCACAATCTATCACCCTCGCCTAAACCTAATGCTAAACACGCAATATGTAGGGCTGACGTTGCACTATTAACCGCCAGAGCATAGCTGGCATCTGCTACCTCCATAAGTGCTCTTTCAAACACAGGAACTTGTGGACCTTGAGTTAAAAAGTCTGATTTTAATACATCAACAACAGCATTAATATCGTCTTGGTTTATCTCTTGCTTGCCATACGGAATCATCAAATTACCTTTACTTTAAACTTTAAATGACGAGTCAACATGCTCAACAATTAATTGACGCAATCCTTCTATGGTTTCCCACTCAGTATTGCTATCAGAGCTATATTTAAAACCAAAGGGTACCATTTTAGCGTTATGATGAACTAAATATTCTTCTTCTGAATAATTATATGAGACCGAAGGTAAAATTGCATAATACCTACCCAAATCAATAGTATGTAATGAGTCTGTATCGGTAATCATTTCTTCATGGAGCTTTTCACCTGGGCGCACACCCACGTAACGAATTTTACATTTTGGCGCTACAGCCTCTGCGACATCAGTTATTTTATAAGATGGTATTTTAGGAACAAATATTTCACCCCCCAAATGATGCCCCAACGCATACATAACCAGGTTTACACCATCCTGTAAGGAAATATTAAAACGGGTCATTTCTTTATGTGTAACTGGTAACTCACCGTCTTTGCGCTTCTCTAAAAAAAATGGAATAACAGACCCTCGAGAGCCCATCACATTACCGTATCGCACTACACTAAACTTAATATCTTTCGAACCTCGAATATTATTAGCAGCAGCAAATAACTTATCAGATACAAGTTTGGTTGCACCATATAAATTAATAGGCGCACAAGCTTTATCAGTAGAAAGCGCCACCACATCTTTAACACCGCAAGCTAGTGCCGCATGAATAACATTTTCAGCACCATCTATATTAGTACGTATGCATTCAGTGGGGTTATATTCTGCTGTATCTACCTGCTTGATAGCTGCTGCATGAATAATTACATCAACCCCTTCACATGCTTGAGTTAAACGCTCTTTATCACGGACATCACCAATAAAAAAACGTAATTGCGGATAATCATATGATGGATATTTTTGCTTAATTATGGACTGCTTTAATTCATCACGCGAATAGATAATAATTTTTTTAACATTTGGGTACCTGATCAAAATTGTTTCAATAAACTTCTTACCAAATGAACCAGTGCCCCCGGTGATCAATACCGCTTTTTTATTTAGCATGTTATTTTCCGCTTATTATATTTAGCTTGCTTTAGCTAAAGTGATTGTAAACTATGCAATTAGCCTAAACTCTTTCAAACAAAATTAAAACTTAATGCATACTACCTAGCAATATAGCTAATAGTTACTGTAATTATACGCTAACTAATTAAAAATAAAGAATATGCATAAAGCATACCCACAAAGTAACAAAGAAATAGCGGTGAGTTTCAGGGAAAAATTACATGTCTAATTTAGAAATACTCTATGGTAATTTTTAAATTGCATCTTTATATCAACTCGCCAATGTTTAAAAATTCATATTCTGAATTGTATGAAACATTATCTATCACTCTTTACAGGAATTTAAGATAAACCTTAATATCGTTATTTTTGAAGATATCAGAATACCTTTTATATCCGTAACCTTAGTCTTTTGCCAAGTGTAAAACATGGTTGATAACACACTGTTTAATATTCATAAAAAAATCCGCAACCAATTAACTAGTTACGGATTTCTTATGAACATTAAGAACGACCAATTTGTTCATATTATTTACTGTTAGGCATTAACGTAATACCTTTTATTATACTTTTGCTGGTTTATTGTAGTTTTGGATAAACTCTAAATAAATACCTTTTATATGTTCATTAAACGCTTCCACACAAGCATTCATAAACTCAGCACGTTTTTCTAAATCATGGTAATAATAACTACTTGTCATAATATAGGCTTGGAAGTACCGAAAAGATCCCTGAATCAACCAGTAAACAACGCGGTCATCATCATTACCATTACGCAATGTTAAAAGTGACTTATTCTGAATATTAAATATATCTGCCAGCTCTTCTCTAGTCTCGAAATAAACTGATGTGTAAGATAATAGCTGCTCTAAAGCATACTTAGTTATCTCTTTAATCTTTTCCATTCTAAGTTCAACATTGCCTGATGATAACTGTTCTAATGAAGTTCCAACTCTAAGTAAAGAGCTTATTTGATTTTGCTTGTCAGCGATAACTTCTAAAGTACCAATATCCTCAATACGCATGGGTTCTGTATATCTTATAAATGCGCCATCAGTCGTATTAAATACCTTTACATCTAAGCTGCCTTGCAATAACAGCTCAATATTACCCTTTGATGAATCAAATATTGGCGTTGTTTGCACTTCGTCTCTAAAGTTTCCTTTAACAACCATTCCATCTTGAATGCCTTTTTCGACAGTTTCTTTATGTTTAAAGTCTTTATCAAAATAAATACTATGCTTTGAATGATGGTGGTCTTTTGAAACGAACCCAAAATCTGTTCCAGCTAAATAAATCTGTTTAAAACCAAGCGAAATAACAACAGCAAGAGCTGTATTAGATACTGTGGGGTTGCTATGTTCAGGGTAAACATATTGATTTTTTGCATCTAAAGCATCAATAAAGCGTCCACCGCAATCGTTCACTTTCGATAATAAATGAGCACTTTTAAAACGCTTTAGTACGCCATCATAAACCGTGTTTAAAGCGATTATGTTAAGCTCGTCTAACCTAGTTTCAATACCCTCAGTGCGCTCAACTACTTCAACCCAATCAAGCAAATAAGCAACGCGCTCCATTTCAATGTGAATATCTGGTTTTATACCATTAACTAATAGTGCCTTTAAAGCAGTACCACAAGAAACTATTATTATATTATTTTGATTAGCTTTTAAAAAATCGATTGCAGAGTCTAAAGATGGGCCATTTGCAGCAATAAACACAGGGCAGTTTTCTAATTTACTTTTAAATAATTCAGCTCTTTTAATTACTGGAAATCCAGCTTTTAAATTTGAAATAGTATGGGACAGACCAATTATTTCATCTTCAAAAAACCCCCACCCAGCAGACCACCTGTGGCCAACTTCTTTTACTCTATCTATAGTTGTTTCAATTAGGGGGCTATCATAATGTTTGAAAAATAATATCTGGCTAATATTAAAGTGGCCTTGTTCGAACAAAAACTTAGAAATTTCATTTATGACACCATCTTCTCCACCGCCAACCCTTACTGAAAACTGCCCACCATTAGCAGTGCATTTATCAAAGAGCGGCTTTAATTCTATACAATGTAATAACGCATAAAATGTATCTTTACTTGGCTCAAATAAAAATACATTAAGTACATCTTTTTGCTTTAATAATTCTTCAATTTGATAACCAAGCCCACCACCTAAAAAACAAATAAAATCTAGTCGTTTTTCTTCCGCAGGATTATTAATTTTATTATCTGTCTCAGTAGTTCTAACATTATAAATAGATTTTAAAAGTGCGGCATGTTCGAATAAGATATCTTTGTCATCTTGATGATTTAACTGATATTTAAAATAGAGTGGCTTTTCTAAAAACTCTGCGACTTGCTTTGTTGCAAATGCGCGTGGGGAACCTTGGTAAACAAACTCATTATTATTAAACAAGTTTGCATCGCCGTCGCCATCTATTGCAACACCTGTATCATTTGGCGTGTAATCTTTAAATGTTGCATAAAGGGCTGGCATTTGCTCTTTTAAAAGAGCTAAGTTTGCAAGCAGGGTTGCTTGCAACATCATTTTTGTTAATTGTTGTTGATTAACGTCCAAATTTCACTCCGCTTAACTTGATTTTTTAACCACCCCAGGAAGGTTAGCTAATTGTTGTTGTAAATAGCTGCCAGTTGAATTTAAATTGGCCACTAATAAATCCATTGCATTATATTGACTATATAGTCGCTCTTCGTATTTAGCCATACGAATATTAAATTTTTCTACATCAGTTTCTAAGCTAGCTAATTGTGATTCACGCCCTTCAATACGTGAACTAATAACACCATCAGACGCAGTATAGCCTTTGATGACAGTATCAAGCTGTGCAACAAAACCACCTTTATCTTCTTCACCTACAAAAAAGGTTTGTAAGGCTTGAGGATCCTTTTCTATCGCAGCTTTTAATGCATCTGAGTCAATACTTAACTTACCAGAACGCTCCGTTCGGATACCAAAATTAGCTAAAAAGTCGGTATTACCATTACCCGTGCTAAATTCTGAGGTTAACAATGAGCGCACCTGATTTACAGACCCTCTTAACAATGAATCACCAGCAAGTGCTCCGACCCCCTCTTCAGCACTTGAGCGACCTAACTGCTTTGATAAATCAATAAATGCATTAAACTTATCCACAAATGACTTTAATCCAGCAGAAATATTATTATTATTTTCTGTTATGACAGCTTTACTTAAATCATCATCTGCATTATGCATTTTTTTGGCATTAATGGTAACGCCTTCAATAACATCTTTGAATTCGTTAGTACTACTAGAAGCAACAAGCGTCCCGTCAATCGTAATTGAAGCATCAGTCGCTGCTGTTACTTCATTTAAGTTTTCAGCATACGTTGTTGATGTTGTATCACTATCATACGCAAGACGAGACAAGCCAGACAAGTCTGTATTGCCACCATCACCAGTATCATCAACTACAATCTTTATTGCGTTTTCTGCGCCAGTTTCCTTACTTGATAATACCAATCGCTGACCCGTATCATCAGTAATAATAGTGGCATTAACTGAGTCGTTATCGGTAGAATTATTAATCGCATCACGAATATCAGCAAGGGTTGCTGTATCTGACACATTAATATCAAAACTGTTAGAGCCAGAACTGATCGATAGTTTGCCTTCACCCACCGCTTCATCGCCAGCTATGGCATTTGATGTTAGCTTATGGTTTTCAGCTAAACTATTAACTTTAATAGAGTAATTATTAGTTTGCGCGTTTTTTTCAGAGCTTAAAGTAACAAAATCATCACTACCACTAATTGTTCTCTTTTGAAACTCATCCACAGAGGCTAATGACTTCAAAGAGCCATTCAGCTCTTCCAAAGAGGCTTTTAATGTACCTACTGCAGATATATCCGTAGTAAAGTTGGCTTGCTGTTGTGTTACCCGTGCTTGATAAGGGGCTTTTTCAGCATTGACTAAAGCGGTTACAATTTCATTAACTTGAAGTCCTGAACCTATACCTGTAAATGAAATAGCCATAATAATTACCCTCTTAAATTACTGAAAACTAAACTTTAAAATCAACCAATACACCGGTGGCTTCTGCTAATTTGGCCACTATACCTAATACTTCCTCTGACGGATATTGCTTAACCAAGTCACCACTTTCTTTATCAATCACCTTAATAACATTACGGCCAGAATCTTCGTCGACCTTAAACTGAAGGCTGCGATTCATTTCGCCCATAAAGTCTTGCAATTGCTGCACCACCTTTTCCAGTTTGTCAGGTGATAACTCTGTTTTAAAGACTTCATTATTACTTGCAGCAGCAGGGGTGGTTGTATTCTTCTGCTCATCAACATTTTGCTTAACTTGTGTTGGGGCTTGATAACTTGAGGTAACCTCACCTTTTTGCGCTGAGCTGATATTTAGATTTAAATTTTGCGTTTCCATAATTCGCTCCTACTATAAAGCGATAAAAGCTTTATACTTATACAAGAAAGGAAGGGTCGCCCCTTCCTTAGTAGTTAAAGTATAGAGCTTATTGTTAAATTAACCTAATAAGCTAAGTGCTGCCTGTGGTAACTGGTTAGACTGAGCTAAGATTGTTGTACCAGCCTGTTGCATAATCTGGTTTTTAGTCAGCTTTGCTGTCTCTGCTGCGTAATCTGTATCCTGTATACGGCTTTTAGAAGCCGATACGTTTTCTGATACATTTGCAAGGTTAGCAATAGTAAAACCAAAGCGGTTTTGTACCGCACCTAAGTCAGCTCGTTGTGCATCAATTTGCGCAAGCGCAGCATCAATTGTATTAATTGCATTTTGTGCTCCAGCAGATGTAGCACCTGATATATCAATTTCTTCAACCGAGGTTAACCCGCTTGCGCCACCTGTTGATTCAATTGCTGCAGCACCAGTACCAAATAATTGATTAGCCGTTGTACCTGAAATACCAATTTTGTTAGCAGAACTTAAATTTAACTCCGACGATGCGCTTACAGCCAAACCACCAGTGGTTGTCCCAAGAGTTTTATTACCTATTTTAAACTCTGTAGTTCCACTCACTCCAGTAACGTCTAAGCCTTCAATACCTGTGGCGTTTAGTGTGATTTTATCATCTCCACCATCAACTTTTTCATAAACTGCATCATAACCATCAGCTTGCATATCTTTAGCAAGGCGTTCCATATCACCGCCGTACTTGCTAAGGTCGTATTTATCATCAGCAGTTAATGTTAACGTTGCTTTTGCGCCAGAGTCTATACCTTCAATAGTCGTTGAAAGCTTAGCTGTAGCAACAACTCCTATACCTTTGCTATTTATATTATCAGCGATTACATCTGCGCCACTACCTGCGGTAACTACAACATTGGTACCGTTGATATTAAGAGCTGTATCTGCGCTAGTTCCATTATTTGTAGCAAGATTAACTGACATAACAGTACCTAGCGTTGTTCCCGCAGTTGACTGAGCTGCACCTGCAGCAGTGCCAACCCCCTTAATCTCATTGGCACCAATCGCATCAGCAGATACATCTCGAAGACTTACATTGATTGTTTCATTCGCGTTTGAACCTACTTGGAATTGCTTAGTACCAAATGAGCCATCTAGTAAGCTAGTACCACCAAATTTAGTTGTTTCTGCGATACGCGTTAATTCTTGTTGTAGTGCACCAACCTCTTTTTGAAGGGCTGCACGTGCATCTGCATCGTTTGACCCATTCGCTGATTGTAGTGCTAGGTCACGCATACGTTGTAAGATGTTTGATGACTCTGTCATCGCACCCTCAGCGGTTTGCGACATTGAGATACCGTCATTAGCATTACGTTGAGCAACGCCTAAGCCGTTAATTTGTGATGATAAACGGTTAGCAATTTGTAAGCCTGCCGCATCATCTTTTGCGCTGTTAATTTTCATACCAGATGAAAGACGTTGCATTGATGTGCCTAATGCATCGCTAGATTTTGATAAGTTTCTTTGTGCATTAATTGATGCAACGTTGGTATTTACTGATAAAGCCATGTTATAACTCCTGATTACTTTCGTAATGTAACTAATTGATTTTAACCAAGAGCCATCACAATAAAAATCTGTTCAAGCTCCGTTCTAATTAAGTTAACGGCCGTTATAAAATTACCTTTAGCTTTTTTTTAAAAAAAACAGTAAAAACTTTTAGTTGATTGAAATAAAAACAAAAAAGCCAAGTATAAATACTTGGCTTTTTTAATTTTAATTATTATTAACCACCTAACAAGCTTAATGCAGCCTGTGGCAGCTGATTTGCTTGTGACAAAATAGTAGTACCTGCTTGTTGCATTATTTGGTTTTTAGTCAATGTCGCTGTTTCAAGCGCGTAATCTGTGTCTTGAATACGGCTACGCGAAGCCGATACGTTTTCAGATACGTTGGCAAGGTTAGCAATAGTAAAGCCAAAACGGTTTTGCACCGCACCTAAATCGGCACGTTGAGCATCAATTTGCGCTAATGCTGCATCAATTGCTTTAATAGCGTCTTGCGCACCATCTGAAGTCGCGCCAGAAATATCAACACTCTCAATGCTTGTTAGCGAACTCGTACCGCCCGTTGATTGTATGGCAGCTGCCCCTGTACCAAATAACTGATTCGCAGTGGTCCCTGAAATACCTATTTTGTTCGCTGATGATAAATTTAACTCCGCAGACACACTAAATGAATCTGCGACGGTTGTTACTGGAGTACCGCCTATAGTAAAAGCACTTACATCCGTACCTGTAACATCTATACCATCAACATCAGTTGCTTTAAACGCAATTTCCTTTGTTGCTGGGTCGTAAATAGCGTCATAACCTGCTTGTTGCATGTCATTTGTTAAACGCTCCATATCACCGCCATAAGTACCTAAGTTAAATGACTTTTCAACCACGCCATTTTTCTTAATTTCAATCACTGCCTTACTGTCTGATGTAATCCCTGCAAACGTGGTGTCAATTTTAGCCTCTGCCACTACACCGGCGCCTGACTTGTTGATCGTATCTGCAATAACAGCAGCACCAGAACCACCAGCAACAATAATATCAGTACCATTAATATTTATCGTGTCAGCACTTGTACCATGATTAGTAGCTAAGTTTACAGTTTGTACATCACCCAATGCGGTATTTGCTACAGTAGCATTCGCTGGTCCTTTAATCTCATGCGCACCAATTGAATCTGCTGCTACGTTACGTAAGCTTACATTAATGGTTTCATTCGCGTTTGCGCCCACTTGGAATTGTTTTGTACCAAATGTACCGTCAAGTAAGCTGGTGCCACCAAATTTGGTGGTGTCTGCAATTCGTGTTAACTCTTGTTGTAGTGCACTGACTTCTTTTTGCAGGGATGCACGGTCAACCGCACTGTTTGAACCATTCGCCGATTGCAGTGATAAATCACGCATACGTTGCAGAATGTTTGCAGACTCTTGCATCGCACCTTCAGCAGTTTGCGCCATAGAAATACCATCGTTGGCATTTCGCTGAGCAACCGTTAGGCCATTAACCTGAGACGTTAGTCGGTTGGCAATTTGTAAACCTGCAGCATCGTCTTTTGCGCTATTAATACGCAAACCAGATGATAGTCTCTGCATTGAGGTTTCAAGTGCCATGCTAGATTTAGATAGATTGCGTTGCCCATTAAGTGATGCAACATTTGTATTTACGCTTAAAGCCATTTTACCATCTCCTAGTTTCAATCAGAATGTGGTTCAAAATATTTAAGCAAAAACCACACTGTCTATGACTAGTTGAATGCATTACTTGTGCCAACTAATAATAAAACATTAAACCCATGTTTTATAACAACTAAATAACTTTTATTACGGTATTTAATAAATAGTGAGCATTTTTTTGACAGGAGAGAAAAAGGGGGGTGACAGTTTTTTGCCGCTTCGTTAAGGCAAGTTATTACCTATTTTTCCTAAAAGTAATAACCTGCCTTGGATGGTGTTTATAAATAATCGAATAATGAGAGTTTAGCCAAACGACCAAAAGTCGCTTGTGAGGCCTGTAAACCAGACTCATGTTTTGTGAGATCGCTAATCGCTTCAGCGGCATCAATTTCAATCAGGCTGGATCTGTTTTCTTGATTATTGATATCTAGTGCACTGTTTGAATCAGTTACACGCTCAACCACATTCATGCGCCCACCTAAGCCAGCTTGTGTAAATACAATTTGCTCACTGGCGTTTTTAAGCTGAATTAACCCATCTGATAATGCTTGGTTGATTTGCGATTCATCAAGTTGATCGTCATTAAGGCTGATGATCAGATCTTGCAATGTATTTAACACATTTTCTTTACTTGGTTTTTCAAGGGTAAAATCAAGCTGCCCTGGTGCTGCTCCTTCGAGTTGAATTTCCATGCCAGCAAACTCAATCGGCTCGTCGGTTACTTCACCCGTAACGGGTGGCACAAGCGAAGCGCCGTCTCGTAATATTTCATACTGATCTGGCGATGAAGGGGTTGCACCTGGGATCACATTAACATTATAGGTATTGATCGTTGGAGAAATAAGCGGATCTGGGTCTGAGTTATAATTATCTTTGTGAAAGCGGTCAAACTCACCTTGGTTTTCAACATACACAGTACCCGCAGTAATACCGCCGCTTGGGGTGCCTTGATTTGAAATAACATCAAGACGTGCATCAACTCGTTCAAATACATTAAAGCCATTATCGCTTGATTTGATCTCAACGCCTTTGGCGATCGTCACTTCGTGCTGACCTTGATCGCCTTGGTATTCATATTTGCCATTAGTGCTATTAAAAGTATATGTTTGAATATTATCTTGATAGCCAGAAAAAAGGTATTTACCTCCTTCCGATTGGCTATTCATTAAATTTAGTAACGACTTTTGTAACTCTTGTAGTTCACCCGCTACCGCCGCTAAGTCATCTTTGCTTAATGAACCGTTACCGGCTTGTATAGTTAACATTTGAGCTTCTAAAATAGTGTCGTTCATACCTTGTAACAAGCTTTCTTCGGTTTCTAAACGCCCTTTTAGCTGGTTAATATTTTTGGTCAGCTGCTCATTCGTTTCTATTTTATTGGTGTACAACATACCCTGAGAAATAGCTGCAGGGTTTTCAGAGGTACTCAAATATTTTTGGCCTGTAGTGACACGCTCTTGCGCACCTGCTACATTTTGTTGATTCTCAAGTATTTTATTAATGTTATTTTGATACATTAAATTATTTGATAAACGCATAATTACCTCGCCGCACTCAGTAAAGTGTCAAAAATAGAACGTGCTGCAGACAATACTTGAGCAGATGCAGCATAAGATTGCTGAAAACGCAGCAAATTAGCCGCCTCTTCATCTAAGTTTACGCCCGACAATGATTCATACCAGGCTTCTGATTGTTGTGCTAATGCATCAAATGCAGCACCGTTGGTCATTGCTTGGCTGGTCACTACCCCAACATCAGTTACCAACCCTGCATAGGCCTGATTCAACGTTTTATGATTATCGGCTGAGGCACTTGCCACTACATTTTGACGTACTAAATCGGTATTTTGTAAGTTAGCGAGTTTTTGGCCATTACGGTTATCATCAAAACCGCCTTCATTAAATTCCAAATTAAAGGTATCACCTGTAGCTGGTACACCTTCAATATTAAAGTCAAAACCATAGCCATCGTAAGGTGCTCCAGCTTGAGCGAGTATATTATTAGCAGGCGGTGTAACCGTAAACGTGGTCGTGCCATTACCGTCAGTCAGTTGATATTCGTTAGCATTAGCTGTTTTAACAATGCCAATAGGGCCATTTGCTAGCCCTAGAGGGTTACTAAAACTGCCAGTGGTTACATCGCTCACATCACCCGGTGAAATAGTACCTGTCCCTGTATTATCAAGGCCATCTGCTGTTCTAATTGGTGAGGCCAAGGCAATGTCTTCACCTCGACCACTGGTCAACGATATATTACCCGCAGCGCCACTATTGAGTTTTACCTGAAATTGATCCCCAGCATTACCGGCTCCCGTTACATTAAGCTCTAAGCCAAACGATTCCCCACTAGTAATCGCTGCTGAATCGATAATGCCGCTGGGTGGGATAGTTGCTAAAGACGCTGTACCTAAAGGCTCACCTTTATTATCAATAGGCTGAATACTTACTTCGTTAGGGTTACCCGTATAAGTGATCACAAAGTCACTGGCTGGTAGTTCACTGCCTTTACCAGCCTCAACGGTTGCTGACATATTAGCTGTTCCGGTATTTGCTTGATAAACATAAGCACTGACCGTTGGAATTTCAAAAATATCTCCACCTAATTCACCATTAGCATCCATCCCTAAACGGTTTTGCTGATTAAACGAATCGGCAAGTGCAATGCCCATCTGGCCAATTTGATTTTGTGCAGGCACCAAAATATCGTCTCTAAATGCCAATAAACCGCCAATTTTACCTTTTAATTTAGTAGGATCTATTTCCAGTGGCACAGCTTGACCGCCATTTACATCTAAACGTAACTCTTTAAAATTGGCATCTGGATCGCCACTAATCGAGAACAAGTTGAATGACCCATTTTGCATGACAACCGCTTCACCTGAGCCCATAAATACTTGTTTTTCACCATTGGGGCCATCGAGTGTTTCTATATCAATTAGTTCAGATAAATCACGTATTGCTTTATCACGCTCATTATAAGCTGAGCTCGCATCCGCTTCGTTTTTAGTACCATGCACATACACAATTTCTTGATTCAACGAACTAATACTTTCGATTAACGTATTCGCCTCTTCTGAAAAAATTTCTAATTGCTCATTAACCACCGCTTTTTGCTCTGAAACAATACCTGCAAGCCTGTCCATTTGATCAATCAGATTTTGCGCATCACTCATCACTAATGAACGAGCAACCGTTGATGAAGGTTGATTGAGAGCCTCTTGTACGTTATTGAACATTGAGTTGATACTAGTTGATAAGCTGTTTGATTTTTCTGAAAAGATTTGATCAACTCGACTCGCTTCACTAACAAATTGATCAAAAAAGCTTTTATTTGAGGTATCTCGGTTTAATTGCTTTTGCGCAAACTCATTCAATAATCGATACGTTTGGCCACGGCCTACCTGATTATCAATCATAGTGGTAAACTCGGTGCGCTCACGTACATACCCTTCGGTATTAACATTTGCGATGTTTTTACTTGTCGTTTGCAGTAGCTCAGCGTTAGCTCTAATGCCTGAATTAGCAATGTTTAATAAATTAAACGACATGTTACTCTACTCCTTGGCGGATCACGCTTGTGGCGATATTCTTCAATTCGTTACTGTTTAGCACTCTTTTTATTTTGTCAGCATAGTTAGGATCGGTTGCATAACCAGCTTGCTGTAAAGAGTCTAAAAACTTGTGCGGCTTTGCCGTATTGTTTAATGCATCTTGGTAGCGAGGGTTCTGTGTTAAAAAATCCACAAAGTCATTCACGCTATCTTTTATCGAATCATACGCTCTAAAGTTTGCTTGCTTTTTAACAGCAGCACCTTGCTCAAACTCTAAAGTAACTTTACTGGCTTTTTCACCCTGCCAACTTTTATCTGACTTAATATTGAATAAATTGTTTGAGCTATTACCATCACCTTTACTAATAATATGTTTACCCCAGCCAGTTTCTAATGCCGCTTGTGCGACCATAACCGCCGGATTTAAACCAATTTTTTTAGCCGCTGTTTTTGCGTGTTCCCACACTGTGCTTACAAATTCCTCAGCATTTTCAAATGTGCCTGACGCTATGTTTTGTTCGCTTTTTTCAGTTGAATCAACGAGCGGCACTTTTTCAGTGACCTTTTGATTTTCTTGATGAGGTAAGGTGCTACCCGCACGTTGGTCACTAAAGAAATCAGACGTTGTGCGAAGAACTGAGCCTGGCATAAAGTTTTTTCCATCTGGCGATAGTTGCTGCACAATTAAATCTGCAAGTCCCAAAGAGCCATTTGATGAAAGCTCTGTGGCTAGCTGTTGGTCGTGCATTTCTTCAAAAAACTTAACGCCACTTGCATTAAACGGGCTTTCTTTATCTTCAAAAGCCTCATTAGCTTTACGCATACTTTTAAGTAGCATTTGGGTGAAAATAGCTTCAAATTGTGCCGCTGCTTTTTTTAACGCCGCTTTAGATGCATCGGTTGATGCGTCACCGCTGTTTAAAGCATCTCGACGCAAAGAGTCTAAGTTGCCTAAATCAAAAAAGTTTTGCTTATCTAGATGATTTGTTTCCATCAGCTTTTTGACACAATAATTAATAATACTTAATGAAATGCAATAATTGAGCCAAGAGAAGTGAAAGGTTCTAGGTTCTAGGTTCTGGGCAAAGATTAAACTAAGTGAGAGACGCGAGGTAAACTCGCTGCTACTTATTGTGTAGGTTAAATTCAGTGTTTATTGCAGTGGTAGCAGCGGCTTTATGCCGCGTCTTTTTTAGGTTAACTGTTAAAGACCCTAAATAGGGTCTTATAAAACTAAATTACAACAAGCTGACCATTAATGGCGCCGGCTTCTTTGAGTGCTTCAAGAATAGCCATTAAATCACCTGGGGCAGCGCCAACTTCATTAATTGCGCGAACTAAATCATCAAGACTCACACCAGGATCAAATACAAAAGCGCGTGAATCATCCTGATTAACATCAATAATACTTTGTTGGGTCACCACGGTTTCCCCCTCGGCCAGAGGGTTTGGCTGCGCAACATTTTGCTGCTCAGCAATCGTTACTGTTAAACCACCATGGGTAATTGCCGCAGGTTGTAATTTTACATTTTTACCAATAACAATGGTGCCAGTACGCGAGTTAACAATTATTTTTGCTGAAGTATCCGCTGGCTTAAACTCTAAGTTTTCAAGGGTCGATAAATAAGATACGCGCTGCGAGGCATCACGAGGTGCAATAACGCGAATAGAAGCTGCATCAAGTGCTTGAGCGCTATTTGGACCAATTAAATCATTAATGGTTTTCTCTAAACGTTTAGCAGTAGTAAAGTCAGGGCGGTTTAAATTAAAAGTAATATAGTCGTTTTGCATAAATGGGCTTTTAACAGCACGTTCAACGGTTGCGCCATTTGGCACTCGCCCAACCGTAGGTGTATTAATAACAACGCGACTGCCATCGAGGCCTTCAGCGCCTAAGCCACCTACAATTAAACTGCCTTGAGCGATGGCGTAAACATTACCATCAACCCCTTTTAAGAATGTTTGTAATAATGTACCACCGCGCAAGCTACCCGCACTACCAATTGATGATACGGTTATATCTATGGTTTGCCCTGGCTTTCTAAATGGAGGGAGTTCAGCATGAACCGCTACCGCTGCAACATTTTTAATTTTTGGCTTCAAACTAGAAGGTAGTGTAATACCAAAACTATTGAGCATGCCTTTAAAGCTTTGCTCGGTAAAACGGCTTTGCTCACCGGTACCTGGTAAACCAACAACTAAGCCATAGCCCACTAATTGGTTTGAGCGCACTCCTTCAACCATAGACACATCTTTAATTCGCTCAGCACTGGCAGTAAATTGCCAGCCTAGTAGCACAATAAAACAAAAAACTTTAAAACCATTCATGTCGAATGTCCTCTAAAAGGGAAACAATGAGCTACTAAAGAAACGCGTTAACCAACCCGGGCTTTGCGCCTCTTGAGTTTGACCCTTACCTGAATACTGAATACGTGCATTCGCAATTCGATTAGACTCAACGGTATTATCAGCATTAACATCTTGCGGACGCACTAACCCTTCTAGGCGAATAAATTCTTCACCGGTGTTTAACGTTAGCCATTTTTCACCGCGAATCACTAAATTTCCATTTGGTAGTACTCGCATCACGTTAACCGAAATATCGCCAACTAGGCTGTTTGATTGATTTGATTTTGAGTCACCTTTAAATGAGGAGTCACTGCCAATACCAAATTGAATACTATCGCCACCAATATTTACCGGTAAGCCACCTAATCCAATCACAGGGTCGAGGCTAGCATCGGTTTCTTTATCCGTTTCTGTTTTAGCCGCTTTGGTCGCTTGAGTTGACTCTTGTAATTTAACAGTAATAATATCGCCTGTTCGCAGTGCTTTTTTATCAGCGTATAAGTCATTCGATAATTGAGTACTGAATAAAGAGCCCGTTGCTACCACTGGCTCCATATTCGGCTCTGGATACATAGGTGCATAATAGGGATCGTCTTGTACTACCTCATTATTTTGTGTAGCTACACAACCACTTAATAGCAAAGTCCCTACTGTAAATAACATAATATTACGCATACAATCCCCCAAAACTATAACTGTTGATTGATATAACTCATCATTTCATCAACGGCTGAGATCACTTTTGAGTTCATCTCATAAACGCGCTGCGTTTCAATCAAATTAACCAACTCTTCGGTCACATTTACATTTGATGTTTCAAGTGAACCTTGAATGATTGTACCTAAGCCCTCAACACCTGGGTTACCTTGAACAGGTGCACCACTTACTGCAGTTTCGGTATAAAGGTTTTGTCCTATCGGCTCAAGGCCCGATGGATTAATAAAATCACTAATGGTAATTTGACCAATGACTACGTTTTCGGCTTGGCCTTTTACGCGCACCGATACTTCACCATCTTGAGACACGGTAATTGATTGTGCATCATCAGGCACGTTCATTTCTGGCTGAACAACGTAACCAGCACCCGAAGTAACCACACGCCCGTCACCGTCGGTGGTAAACTGGCCGTTACGCGAATAGGCAATATTGCCATCAGGCTGTAAAACCTCAAAAAATCCAGGACCAGAAATCATCCAATCTAATGAATTTTCAGTGGTGAGCATATTACCTTGCGAAAAGTTCTTTTGGTTAGCCACCACCTTAGTACCTGCACCAAGCATTAAGCCAGATGGCATTTCGGTATCTTGCGATGAGCGTCCGCCTGGTTGATTAATATTTTGATAAAGTAAGTCTTCAAAAATAGCGCGGCTTTTTTTGTAACCTACCGTACTGGCGTTCGCTAAGTTATTTGATATAACCGATATATCAGTTTGTTGAGCGTCAAGCCCTGTTTTACTTATCCATAATGCTGGATTCATAATAATATCCTCACGTTAAAGTTAAACGATGCGCATCAGCTGCTCTTGACGTTCGTCAATCTCTTCAGCTGTTTTCATCAGTTTTACTTGTAATTCAAATTGGCGTTGGTGACTGATCATATCGACCATTTCATGTACCGGGTTTACATTAGACTTCTCTAACATGCCGCTTAACACTTGTACATTGGCTGATGTTTCAACCGTTTGGCCTGGCTTAGGTCTAAATAAACCATCATTGCCTTTTTCTAGAGTGGTATTGTTTGCTTCAACCACTTTTAATCGGTCAACCTCTTCTAAAAAGTTAGCCGGTGCACCTTGAGGGCGTACTTGGATTGTGCCGTCTTTACTAAATTCTATTTTTTCAATGGGTACGGGTAGAATGACAGGTCCACCTTCGCCAATAACTTGACGACCATGACTTGTGGTCAACATACCTTCCGCAGTAATGTTTAACGTACCCACTTTAGTGTAGGCTTCATTACCCGAAGCATCCTGCACACTGAGCCATGCGTTATCACTCATAGCAATATCAAGGTTGCGGCCTGTTTCAACAATACCGCCCGATGTCATGTTTGCTCCAGGGCGCTCCTGCATTGAAAATACCCGAGTCGGCAAACCTTCACCGAAAGCCTGCATTGATCGTGCTTGCGCAAAATCTGATTTAAACCCGGTGGTATTTGCATTTGCCAAATTATTGGCTTTAAGAGCAAGCCCTTGCAGGCTTTGTTTAGCGCCAGATGCCGCTATGTAGACCATTTTATCCATAACATCGACTCATTAAGAAATCTATGCATGAGTAAATGCAATATAAGTGCCAAATTAAATTTAAGGATGAATAAGATTTTGAGGAGGAATAAAAAAGGCTGCATTAAGCAGCCTAAATAAATCAAAATAATGATTATCTGATCTGAAGGATGTTCTGTTGAATAGTTGAATTAACCTCAAGCGCACGAGAGTTTGCTTGGAAGTTACGCTGCGCACTAATCAAATCGACCAGCTCATTGGTTAAGTTAACATTAGATTGCTCAAGCGCTGATGAGTTAATGTTACCTAAAGTGCCTGAGCCTGGTTCACCCGCAATCGGCTCACCTGAGGTTAAGCTCTTTTTCCAAGCTGTATCCCCTACTTGCTGTAAACCTTGTGAGTTTGAAAAGCGTACCATGGCCACTTGCCCTAGGAAGGTTGAATCACCGTTACTGTATGACGCAACGACTTTGCCATCAGTACCAATATCAATACCTGCTAAACGACCCACTGTCGCACCATCTTGCTCAAGCGCTTTCACTTCAAAGCGACTCGCATACTGAGTGGGTGTTCTGTTAGCAGTCCCCGCTTCATCGCGCCAGTTAATAGCAATATCATCAAACTGAGCGCCATTAGATAAAATACCCGATAAATTTGCACCGGTTAAATCGACATCTGTAAACGTAGGACCAACATTTGGAACACCATCAGTAGTTGCAGGTAAACCACTGGCGTCAAAACCAAACGTGCTTAGCGGGCTTGGTGTTGCAGTTGGAGTGCCAGAAGCATCAAATGGCTGTTTATCTAATGTGCCATGTACTTGCCATTCGTTGGGTGCTGTTTTTACAAAAAAGAATTGTAATACATGTGGTTCACCTAACGAGTCATACATAGTCGTTGATGTAGATGAGTTATAAGTGGTGCTGTCGGTTGCATCAAACGGCACTGCGATAACATCTTCACGAGAATCAACATTAAACGAGGTGTATACATTACTCGTAGAGCGAGGCGAACCAGAAGAATCCGGTATTTGTAATGCCGATGAAGTACTTAAACTCACAGACGTTGTGTCACCGCTGACTTCATCAACTGGGAAGCTCTGTAAAAAATTACCTTTAGCGTCTACAACAAAGTTATCTTTGTTGAGCTTAAACGCACCTGCTCGCGTGTAGGTAAAATCTTGTGCGCCTAAGTCTTGGCTAGTAGCAAAGTAACCTTCACCCGTAATCGCTAAATCCAGTGAGTTATTAGTAAACTGTAATGAGCCTTGATGAAATTGCTGAGCAACCATGGTGGTTTGTACACCATCACCATTTTTAGTTTTACCAGCACTAAATACCGATGATGCGTATACATCAGCAAATTCAGCACGAGACTCTTTAAAGCCTGTAGTATTTACGTTGGCAATATTATTGGCGGTAACATCCAAATCTTTTTGTGCGGCAGCAAGGCCTGTTAATGCAATATTGAAGCTCATAATTAACCTCTAACCTAAAAATATTTAGCCTGATAGCTAAAAGAATACATAAAATCTATTACGCGATTTCTGCGACATCTGTCAGCCTAACCGCACCTTCTTTAGTGTTAATAATAATGCCGCTTGAGCCATTAATATTAACACTCTCAATATTTTTGAATGAAGCAATTGGAAGGCTTGAAAATTCGCCATCCGTACTGCCTTCAGCTTTAACCTTGTATTCACCAGGAGGAAGCCGCTCACCCGCTTCATTTTTACCATCCCATGCAAAGCGCACCGCACCTGCAGGCTGAGTGCCCAAATCAATGGTTTTAACTAACTGCCCTGATGCATCTTCAATACGAAGCGTTAAATTATCTACCGGCTTTTCAGCAACAATAGCTCCCTTAACCTCACCCGACTCATTAAGCTCAAGCGTATCAGACTCGAGCAGTGCTTGCTTACCAACCAGTGTTGATGCTTGCAATGCCGAATTTGATGTCATCGACGCAGCTAAAGACTCAAAATTAGAGTTTAAATTTGAGATCCCTTCAGCCATAGTAAAGTTTGTCATTTGCGCAATCATCTGATCATTATCAGCTGGTTTGCTTGGATCTTGATATGACAATTGCTGTGTTAACAACGAAAAGAAATCTTCTTGGGTTAACGCATCACTTTCCTCTTTTTTTGGCACTTGCTTATCTTGCCAACGTAAAGAGTCCATGTAGGATGAAGAAGTGCTAATATCGTTACTCATGAGCTACCCTCAGTTACCGCTGACCTAGCAGCAGTGTTTTACTTAACATTTGCTTAGCTGCATCAGCAACTTGAACATTTGTCTGATAAGAGCGAGATGCAGAAATCATATTTGCCATCTCCTCAACAACATTCACGTTGGGTTTATAAATATAACCATTTTCATCCGCACTGGGATGGTTTGGGTTATATTCAATTTGTAGTGGTTTATCACTCTCAACCACTCCTAACACTTTCACACCAACGGCAGAGCCCTGTGGGTTGCTTGCTGACGCTGACGCTTTTGTTAGCTCCGCAGCAAATACAGGTTGTCGCGCTCGGTACGTCTCATTTTGTGAAGAGCTAATTGTATTGGCATTAGAGATATTACTTGCGGTGGTATTTAATCGCACGTTTTGTGCACTCATACCAGAACCAGCAATATCAAACACATTATATAAACTCATAATTAGGCTCCTTGACTACCGAGGGCTTTTTTCAGGCCTTTAAACTTACCATTAAGAAACTGGACACTGGCCTGATACTCCATAGCATTCTGTGTATACAAGTTTCGTTCCACCTGTATATCAACCGAGTTACCATCACCTGTATCTGTTTGATTTGGCGTACGAAATAATTCATTACCACCTACGCTTCGGGTACCACCGGCAATGTGTTTTTCATTGGTTCTTACCATGCTATTGCCGCTTAGTTGGTTAGACTTTGCCGTTTTTAATGCTGAGGCAAAGTCGATATCTTTTGCTTTATAGCCGGGCGTATCAGCATTTGCGATATTAGTAGCGAGCATTTCTGCTCTTTGCGAACGGATCAACATCGCATGCGGATGCACGCCTAATGCTTTATCAAAACTGATAGCCATAACTACCTCCAAAAAATTGACTTAGCATCAATAAAGCAATAAGTAAGCCAGCAATGAAAAGTAGTGATGATTAAAACAAAAAACGACGCAATGAGCGTCGTTTAAAGGAGGGTAATATATTAAGAATGTTATTTCTTTTGGTAAATAATACCGGGGTTACAGCGCACCATATCAAAGTCCGTACTTAAGCCAGACATAGACTCCGACGCACCTAAAAACAAATACCCTTTAGGGTTAAGTGCTTGAGAAAATTGTGCAATTATTTTAGCTTTCACTTCAGGTGAAAAATAAATTAAAACATTACGGCAAAATATAATATCGAATTTACCCATCAAGGCGTACGAGTCGAGTAAATTTAAATGCCGAAAGCTCACTTGTTTTTTTAATGAGTCAACCACTTGTGCCATACCATTGCCGCTGTCTTTAAAGAACTTCTTACGGCGTTCAGCAGAGAGTCCGCGAGCCAATGCCAATGCGTCATATTCAGCGTGTTTACACATATCCAGCATGGTATTTGAGATATCTGTACCAATTATTTGTGCACCCATTTTTAAAACACCAGGGCTGCTGGATTGAAACTCAGCCACCGACATAGCAATTGAATAGGGTTCTTGGCCTGAAGAGCTCGCAGCAGACCATATTTTTAACGGTCTATTCAACGCTTTAAATTCAGGGAATAATCTGGTTTTAAGCAATTCAAACGGATATTGATCTCTAAACCACAATGTTTCATTGGTTGTCATCGCATCAACAACGGCAGCACGTAACTGGCGCTCATGCACACCGAGAGTTTTAGTTACCAGTTCAGATAACGAATCAACACTAAATCGCGACATTAATGGTGCCAAACGGCTTTTAACCAAATATTGCTTATTTTCACCTAAAACAATACCGCACTGTTGTTCTAAAAATAAGCGAAATTGATCGTATTCTTTTTGCTGCAAATCTTTATTAGTCAAATCCATAACACCTGTGTTTATTAATCACAATGAACCCACTTATTAACGGCTGTAGCAAGCTCGTCTGGGTTAAATTTTGCAATAAAATCGTCAGCACCTACTTTTTCAATCATTGCTTGATTGAAAACACCGCTTAAAGATGTATGTAAAATAACATGAAGTGGTGCAAGTTTAGGATCGGCTTTAATCTCTGCAGTGAGTGTATAGCCATCCATTTCTGGCATTTCTACATCAGAAATTAATAACCCTACACGCTCTGTAATATCATTAACGCAATCAAGCTCTGCAATTTCTTTTAGTCTTCTTAGAGCTTCTTTACCATTTTTAGCAAGCTCAGTAGTAACACCTAAAGGCTCTAGCGCTCGTTTAACCTGATTTCGTGCCACGGCCGAATCATCGGCAATAAATACAATTCTTTCACCTAGGTCTTTTTGTATATTTCCTTGAGCAGCAACATCATCACTCACGGTAGTATTCACTGGGCAAATTTCGTTTAAGATTTTTTCTACGTCAAGTATTTCTACCAGTTCATTTTCAATTTCAGTGACGGCTGTTAAATAAGAATAGCGACCCGCACCTGATGGCGGTGGCATTATTTTTTCCCAGTTCATATTAACAATTCGCTCAACACCACCAACTAAAAAGCCCTGCACTGTGCGGTTATATTCTGCAATGATAATAAAGCCATCCTCTATGCTTTTTATAGGTCGCCCGCCAACAGCCATAGATAAATCAATCACCGAAATAGTTTGGCCTCGAATATGCGCTACACCACGAATATAAGCGTTAGATTTTGGCATGCTCGTTAATGGAGGACATTGAAGAACTTCTCTCACCTTAAACACATTAATGCCGAAGCGCTGACGCCCGTTAAGCTTAAATAACAATAATTCCAAGCGGTTTTGCCCAACCAACTGAGTACGCTGGTTTACTGAGTCTAAAATACCGGCCATTTAAATCTCCTAAGAAAACAAATATAAGGAACGATAATTGCTTTCAATTAATAAAGCGTCATAACACAACGGGGGCGTCTAAATTCTGACGCAAAATATTTATACCCTGTTTGCAACCATAAGCATAGTCGAAACATTATGAGTTTGTTAAAAAAAACCAGAAGATACAGTGTTTTTTATTTTCTTGCTAGCCTCTGCTTCACTTTGCCACTAAAGGCTCAAGTATTTAGCAAAGAATCGCTTCAAGAAATGGCTGTATCTTATGTTGCTCAAAAAGCAGTAACTACAAATGATAACAAAATACAGTTTAGCGCATTACCGTTAGATAGCCGCATACCCGATCGCCAGTGCAACTCTGAGCCAGAGTTAGTAACGCCAAGCGAGCCCCCTTTTAATCGTCAAGTCACCATTCAAATAAAATGTAACGATAGTGACAACTGGGCACAATACATTCATGTCAGAATCACTGAATCAGCACCTGTTGTTGTTGCAACTACTAATTTAGCACGAGGTGAAGTAATTACTCCATCCCATTTAAGTATTGATATGCGTCCTGCGCACTTTATACGTGTTCAGTACCTTGATGATCCTGCGCTACTTATTGGTAGCCGCAGTAAACGTAATATTCGTGAAGGTATGCCTGTGCTGCTCAATCAAATTTGTATGGTTTGCAAAGGCGACTCTGTCAACATTTTTGCTAATATTAAAGGGTTAAGAGTAAAAACGACGGGTGTTGCATTAGAGGATGGAACCTTAGGTGAACAAGTACGAGTAGAAAACAAAAAAACAGGTAAAGTTTTAAATGCACGGGTAGATGGTGTAGAGTCTGTGCAGGTAAATATTTAATGTAATTTATGCTAAAGTATCTTTAGTAAATGCCGATATATAGGCATCAGTTGGGTAATAAATGGGTTTTTATCATGGTCGGTCAAGTAAACAAATCAAATCAACAGCCTGGTGTTTTAACGAACACTCAACAGCAAAAAGTTGATTTAAAAAGAGATAATGCAAATACACAGGCTGCACAAACGCCTTCACCTAAAGCTGCAAGCGATTCGGTGAGCTTAACACCGCAAGCCAAGCAATTAAAATCTTTACAAGAAAAAGCAGAGCAGTCTTCTGGTTTTGACAGCAACAAAGTTGCTGAGCTTAAAAAAGCGATTACCGAAGGTAAGTACCAGATAGACAGTGAGAAACTTGCCAAAAATTTAGCAGACTTCGAGTTTAATGTTTATGGCTGATCACAATAGTTTAATTACGATTAAACTAAACGAACAAATAAATTGTTTAACAACCTTGAGTGAGCTTCTTACTCAAGAACTTAATGCTATTGCCTCACGAAGAGGCGAAGGTTTGAAAGAAATTGCCCAACAGAAAATGTCTTTTTTAACCAGCATAAGCACCCTAGATAAAGAACTCAGTAAACTGATTGCCAGTAATGATCAGCAAACAGATGAAAATGCTGACTTAATAAAGCTGACCAGAACTAAGCTTGAGCAATGTCAAAAACAAAATGAAGTTAATGCTCATGCAGCCCATCAGGCACAGTTAAGTGTAAAGCAGCTGAAAGGTATTTTAATTGGTGCACCTTCATCAATGACCTACGACCAAGCTGGTAGCGTCGTAAATACCGATAACAGCATTGTGCGAAACCTAAAAGTCTAAAAGAATACCCATAAAAAAACGCCTAAACGATAATTCGTTTAGGCGTTTTTTTATGGGTAATGATTTGTCGCTTAGTAATAAGTAACTTTTTTCACTTCCCGTGGTTTTATCTCACCGATGTACAAGTCGTGAACGCGTTTCATATTAAGCTCAAGCTCGGTTATATACATATCATTAACGGCATATGTTTTTATAATTTGTGCGCCTTTAATAATACCTTGTACTTTGCTTTGTAAATAATCATCTTGGGCAACAGACCCTGCGACTGTTGTACCTGCGGTAATTTTTTGCCCGTATACTTGCTCTGTTAGTTCGCGATAAGCCTCGAGCTTTGAAGCCTTAATCGCCATAAGTTGTTTTTGTGTGTCACTACTTCCCGACTGCAAACTAATGGGCGCATAGCCAACCGCTTTTAATACTGGGTAATTATTTGGCTCAACATATTTATACTCAACGTGTTTATCAAATATATTACTACAACCGCTTAACGTTAAGCAGCCTAATGTGATCATTAATGGCATTACTCGCATCATACTGGGCCTTTAAAAACTAATTAAACTCAGTTATGCATGTTTAGTGCCAGTGATAGACATTTAAATAGATAACAAAAAATAGTGGTACATTACTTGCTGAAGGTGATTAACGCTAACGTTTAATTGGAGTAAGAGTATGAAGTCGTTTTTAAAAGCAGTATTAGCAGGATTAAGCACCACTGCTGTATTAACGTTTTCACCTTTTACCCACGCTCAGTGGTATGAGTCTACAGGCCATGCGGTTATTCAAAATAGCGACATTCCCGGTGCAAAGGCCGCTGCAATAAAAGATGCAATTACCCAAGCCCTTGTATTCTCTGGGGCACGGGTGAGCTCGGTGCAAACGCTTGTTGATGGTGTTTTAACCCAAGATCAGCTAAAAATAAGTAGCCAAGGCGAAATTCAAAAAATAGAGCTTGTCAGTGAAAACCGCAGCAGTGATGAGTTTGCAATTACCTTACGCTTAGATATCTTTGCGCAAACAGAGCAATGCCCGCAAAGCAACTTTAATAAGTTTATAGCTGTCACGCAAAGCCAATTAACAAATCGTGAACAAGCGAGAATGGGTCAAATATTTGACATTAACAAAGCAGTCAGTAAAAACATTTATACCTCGTTGCAAAAATCAAAAATGAGTGCAATACCCGTTGCCTATTTCAACAAAGCTATAAAGGTTGATACCTATTTTAATCAACAACATGACTATTCAAACAGTCAGTTAGAGGAAATTTCATCGCGCAGTAACGCGCAATACGTGTTGTTAAGTCAAATTACCAGTTTATCCACCAGCGATAAACTCAATAGCGACTATGCATTTTGGCAAGATGAAAGCTATCAGCGTCACTATCAAATAGAGTTTAGTTTATTTAATGGCACTACTTATGAGCCCTTGTGGCAACAAAGCTATCAAAGCCAAGCCATTTGGCCATTTGAAAAAACAGCCATTATTGATGTAAATAGCAATCGCTTTTGGCAATCACCTTTTGGCCAAAGCATAAATGAAATAAACCAAACCTTAAGCTACGATTTGCAAGCTGCCATGGCGTGTTTACCCACACAGGGTAAAATACTGCACATGGAAAACAGCAAAGTGGTAATTAATTTAGGTAAAGCACATGGCCTAGAAAAAGGCCAACAGCTGAGTATTGCTCATCATAATTATTTAACAGACGCGCAAGGCAACACCATGCCGCATACTATAACCACTTTGAACCGTATTCGTGTAGAGCAGCTATATCAGCATAGCGCCATTGCCGTCAGTATTAATGATCAGCCTTTATCGGGCGTACAAATTAACGATATTGTGGAAGTTGCAACGCCCTAAAGTACTTGGGCTAGCTTAACTTTTAAATTATCGTGAGCGCTTAACCAATCAGCTAACTGCTCAACCCCAGATAAATGCGGGTAATGCTTTCGACAGGCTAATACAATATTACGTTGCTGATTAGGAAAAATAGGCAAATAATGAATTCCCTCTCGGGGTATTGCAGCAAGTTTTGGCACAAACGTAACCCCATCGTCCATTGCCACCAGCGCTAGTAAGGTTTCTAAGCTGTTGCCTTGGTACTGGCTAGAAACATCCACTCCTGCCGAGAAACAAAACTGCTGGGCTTGATCTTTAAAGCAATGGCCATCACTTAACATTAATAGGTTACTACCTTGAAGATCTTGCAGTGCTACCTTTTTATTTACAGCTAAACCGTTATCAGCAGATACCGCAACTAAAAAATCTTCTTTATATACATTAATCGTATGGTAATTTTTTAGTTCAGGCACATCCGCTAAAATTGCAAAATCCACCTCGCCACTGTCCAGCGCAGCTAAAATGGTAGAAGTTTGCATTTCAGTAAACGAAAACTGGCTTTGAGGAAATGCCGCTTTCATTGATGTAAGCAGCGTAGGTAATAAATACGGAGCAATAGTAGGAATAATACCAATACTCAGCTTGCCCTGTAACGGTTGGTTAGAAGTAGCAGCCAGTTCTTTTAATATTTGAGTTTGTTCTAATATAAGAGTGATTTGTGTCAACAAACGTTCACCTTGGGTTGTTAAGGTAACGTGCTTAGTTGAACGGTCAAATAAGATAACCCCTAATTCTTGTTCTAGCTTTTTAATTTGCCCACTCAAGGTGGGCTGGCTTACAAAGCAAGCGTCGGCTGCTTTACGAAAATGTTTAAAATGCGCAACGGCTTTTACATATTCTAAATCTTTTAAGTTCATATTCACACTCAACCTGATAGCTTATGCCTATCAGTTTAATACAAACAAACGATTGGAACTATATTTAATTGTTCGCCATAATGGCTATCAACAAATCAAGAGGAACTAAAAACATGTTAAACAATATTGAAGGTCAAACAATCCCTAACGTTACATTTGCAACGCGTCAAAACGACGAATGGAAATCAGTAACTACTGATGACATTTTTAAAGGCAAAACAGTCGTTGTGTTTTCACTACCTGGTGCATTTACACCAACGTGTTCATCAACTCACCTACCACGCTACAACGAGTTAGCTGGTGTACTTAAACAAAATGGCGTTGACGACATTGTTTGTGTATCAGTAAACGATACCTTTGTAATGAACGCATGGGCTGAACATCAAGAAGCGCAAAACATTACCTTACTACCAGATGGTAACGGCGAATTTACTGACGGCATGGGTATGCTAGTTGATAAAAACGATTTAGGTTTTGGTAAGCGCAGCTGGAGATACTCTATGCTGGTTAAAGATGGCGTAGTAGAGAAGATGTTCATTGAACCAGATTTACCAGGCGACCCGTTTGAAGTATCAGACGCCGACACTATGCTTGATTACATCAACCCAACTCAAGTAAAACCAGAGGCGGTTACTCTATTTACTAAGCCTGGCTGCCCTTTCTGTAAAAAAGCAAAAGAGCTACTTACAGCTAAAGGCTTTGCTTTTGAAGAAATCGTAATGGGTGCTGGCGCATCACTTACCAGCCTTAAAGCGGTATCGGGCCGTGAAACCGTACCACAAGTATTTATTGGCGGTAAGCACATTGGCGGCTCAGACGATTTAGAAAAATACTTTGCTTAATTAAGTAAATAAAACAGGGGCTGCAACGCCCCTGTTTATTAAAGGAAAAACACTATGAAAGAATTGCAAACCGACGTTGTTGTTATAGGTGCAGGTACTGCTGGTTTAAGTGCCTACCGTAATGCAAAACAATTTACTCAAAACGTACTTATGATTGAATCAGGCCCATACGGTACAACCTGCGCACGTGTTGGTTGCATGCCAAGTAAGTTATTGATTGCTGCAGCAGAAGCCGCGCACTCAATAGAAATGGCACCTGCCTTTGGAGTTCACAGCTCAAAACCGGTTATTGACGGTAAAGCCGTTATGGCACGAGTTAAAAGTGAGCGCGATCGCTTTGCAGGATTCGTAGTAGAAGCCGTAGATGAAATACCTAGCGAAGATAAAATTCGTGGCTATGCACAGTTTTTAGACGCCAACCGCGTGCAAATAGATAAGCACACCATTATCACTGCTAAACGCTTTGTAATAGCAACAGGTTCACGCCCATCTTACCCTGGCGTATTTAATAACTTTGGCGACCGACTGATTATTAATGACGATGTATTCGACTGGGATGATTTACCAGAATCAGTAGCCGTATTTGGCCCAGGCGTTATAGGCCTTGAAATTGGCCAAGCGTTGCATAGATTAGGGGTAAAGGTAAAACTCTTTGGTGTAGGTGGTGCCATAGGCCCATTAACCGACCCAGTAGTTAAAGATTACGCTAATACTGTATTCGCAGAAGAATTTTATGTTGATACCGACTCAAACGTTTCAGATATGAAACAAGTAGGTAATAAAGCAGAGCTTACCTATACCGACAAACAAGGTGTTAAACACACCGAGCAGTTTGACTATGTTCTGGCTGCAACAGGGCGAGTACCTAACACCGATAAACTAGGGTTAGAAAACACCGGCATAGAGCTTGATGAACGTGGCGTACCACTCGCTGATGCCCACACTATGCAATGTGGCAACTCCCACATATTTATTGCTGGCGATGCTAGTAACATGATCCCTTTGCTTCACGAAGCATCCGATCAAGGAACAATCGCAGGGCAAAACGCAGGCCGCTACCCTCATGTACGTGCGGGTTTACGCCGCGCTAAAATTGCCGCTGTGTTTAGCGACCCACAAATAGCCATGGTTGGTGAAAGCTTTAAAGAAATTAGCCAACGATTAGGCAGCTGTGAGTGCTTTGAAATAGGCGAAGTCAGCTTTGAAAACCAAGGCCGTAGCCGCGTTATGCTAAAAAACAAAGGCCACATGCGTGTGTATGCCGAGCACGGCACCGGCTTATTTTTAGGTGCTGAATTTATTGGCCCTCAAGCAGAACACATTGCTCATTTATTAGCATGGGCTGTACAAAACAAAATGACTGTACCGCAAATGTTAGATATGCCTTTTTATCACCCTGTTATTGAAGAAGGCCTGCGCACTGCACTGCGAGATTTAAACGCTAAATTAAAATTTGGCCCAGACATTATTAACCATTGTATGGAATGTGGCCCAGGCGCATAACACACCACTAATACACACTTGCTACTCAAAGCCAAAACCATTGTTTTGGCTTTTTTTATGTTAAAAACTGGTATATAAAATGGAGTTTAAACTGCTACACTCAGATTAATAAACAAACAAAAATGGACCGAAAATGAGCAATAATAAATATAGACTTGTCACTCGAAGCGATTTTGACGGCCTAGTGTGTGCCGTATTACTTAAAGATTTAGATTTAATCGACGATATTTTATTTGTGCATCCAAAAGACATGCAAGACGGTAAAATAGCCATTACCAGCAACGACATTACCACTAACCTCCCCTATGTTGCCGGTTGTCATATTGCATTTGATCACCACTTGAGTGAAACCGTTCGTAACGAAAGCGATATAAAAAATCATATTATTGACCCAGATGCACCTTCTGCAGCACGCGTTGTATACGACTATTATGGCGGTGCAGAGAAATTCCCTAATATTTCAACTGACATGATGGAAGCGGTTGATAAAGGGGATTCTGCACAATTTTCAAAAGATGAAATTTTGAACCCAACTGATTGGGTATTAATGAACTTTATTATGGATGCGCGCACAGGGCTTGGTCGTTTTCGTGAATTCAAAATTTCTAATTACCAGTTAATGATGAAGTTAATTGACGCCTGTAAAGATCACAGCATAGAACAAATACTAGCAATGGAAGATGTTGCCGAGCGTGTTGCGTTATACCACGAGCACAACGCACAGGCTAAAGAGCAAATAGACCGCTGCTCATCGATACACGACAACTTAGTGGTACTCAATTTAACCGAAGAAGAGATCATATTCGCCACTAATCGCTTTGTTATTTATGCCATGTTCCCCGAGTGTAATATCTCAATTCATAAAATGTGGGGGCTTAAAAAGCAAAATGTGGTGTACGCCATTGGTAAATCAATCACCAACCGCAGCTCCAATACTAATGTTGGCGAGTTGTGCCTTAAATACGGTGGCGGCGGCCATTTAAATGCCGGTACTTGCCAAGTAGAAACTGACAAAGCTGAGCAGGTACTGAGCGAGCTGATTGCTACGATTACCAGTGATGGCTGATTTATAGCCTCGGGGTTCGGGGTTCGGGGTTCGGGGTTCGGGGTTCGACAAAGTACTTTATAAAGCGGGTTAATTGATAGCTCGCTTTTTTATTATGCAGAATTTAATGGAGGGCTTCTTTGAGCGATAACCGGTCATTGAGGATGGCTAAATTTAGGGCTAATTAATAGATAAAGTTGTGTCGTTTATTCATATAGTCAAGCAAACGAGCAACGCGTATATCCTACATTTAAATTTATTTAAAATCTTGAAATACCCTCGGTTATTTGTTGGAATGTGGATAGATGAGCTTGAAGTCAGCAAAAATATGCGTGATGAGCGCACTATTAAATTGTTAGGCGTTGCTGAACAAGGAGAGATATTCAATGGCTTTTGCCCTCGCACCAGATCAAGAAAATGCTTACCCATCACTCATTACGGCATTGTGCGCGCGCGATGCGTATACTAGAGGCCATTGTGACCGCGTCTGTGCGCTTGCGTTGGAAGTGGGGCGTGCGGCCGATTTGAGTGCCCCCTCATTAGATGACTTGCGTATTGCCAGTCAATTACACGACGTGGGTAAGATTGGAGTTCGTGATACTGTTCTCTCGAAGCCTGGAAAGCTCACACCTGATGAAAGAGAAGAGATAAAGGCTCACTCGGTTATCGGTGAGAGAATAATTAGTGAGACATTCCTGACAAACAGAGACGAGGTCGCGTCTATTGTCAGACATCATCATGAAGCATTTGATGGAAGCGGATACCCAGACGGACTGGCTGGTGCCGATATTCCCCTGAGTAGTCGAATACTTTCGATCATTGATGCGTATGATGCACTGACGACTAGCAGGCCATACCGCATGGCTAAATCGCACCTTGAAACTATGAATATCTTGAAGCATGAAGTGGACACGAAGTTTGATCCAAATATTTTTTTGTTGTTTACAAAAGTCATAAAGGCCAGTTCGGCACGTGCCTCGTAAACGCTCGTTCCTAGAATACGGTGAACGCTGCCTAAAAAGTCTCTGCAGATGACATTTGATCCGCCACCCACTTTTTTGCTAACGCAAAAGCAGGCGTTGTCTCAAATGCACCTGAGCTCAGGCGTTGCTAATGTCTGCAAATGGCACTCAGCCGATAGTCGGTATAGAGTGGTTTAACTTACAGTGTAAGGCAGTTGTCTCTGGTAAATTTATCATTTTTGTCGGATGGCGTGGCTCCGCCACTTATCCGACCTACGCCAAAATGTAGGTTGGTTAAGCCGAAGGCGCCACCCAACAAGCTTTCAAATTCACTTTTTATCCGAACGGCACAAAGCTGACATTGCTACAAATATACTACATATAGTTGATATAGAAACAAAGAAAGAACATAACTCATTGATTTTATTGGTAGCCCCTGCAGGAATCGAACCTGCAACTGCCCCTTAGGAGGGAGGTAATCACAAAAATTTATTGATTATAAATCATAAACTTAATACAAAATAACTCATAATCATGGTTCAAAAGATCTCCCTGAATATACTAAATGATAAGTAACTGGTGCGGAGTTGCTTACATCAATTGGTATTAGGCCAAGCGGCAGTTGATAAAAAAAAGCAGTGAAATAACGGCGATCCCTGAATTATTAACGATGCAGGGCATTGAAAGTAGCATATTCATATTCGACGCGATGGGATGTCAAAGTGAGATAGCAAAAAATTATTTATCAAAGCGGGTTATATTTTCGGCCTTTAGACTAGTCCCTTGGGCTAATAGAGTTCAATTCTTGGTGACACGGATGCCAGAGAAAAGGATTTACAGAAAAATTATGCTGGTATCAATCAGCAATGTTCATGCGAAAGTGTTGCCGCCTAATAACCAAAGTAAAATTTGCTCAACAAAGCAGAATCCGTATTATTTGAACTATTGTGCAGCGGTTTGTTGTTCATTTTACTACACTATCGGCTTTTAAGTAGGGAAACTTGAACAATTAATAGTGAATTAGTGTGATTACCAAGGGATACTGACGGTATAAGTACCAAGCGATTTTGACATAATCAGACTACTAAAATTAACTGTATCATAAAGCTTCTGCCTTGTCTGAATGAACAACAATTCGCTATAAAAACAATCTTGAAAGATCAACACACCCAAATCCAAATAAGATCAGAGGCATCAAACTCTCTACTGATTCATACACGATCTGGCACCTATGGCGGTAAAGCGTAACCTAGTCGTACAGACTGTCTCTTATGCCACCAAAATCGCTTCTGGACATAAATGAGTTAGCGCGATTATTCGCTCAAGATTTGATTAATACTTTTTGCGGTCTGCTTGGTTGAAATTAGCGAGGAGTCATCAAAGTTCAACTGTACTCTGTCCGTTTAAGCAGTTTGTTAACTGACTTTACTAAAAAGGGGAAATGGTGGTTGGGTGGAGATTCGAACTCCAGTCTACCCTTCGAATAACTACTAACAATAGTTATTCGAAGAGAAGCTCTCCCTGCAAGCAGGGAGAGACTAGGGACGCTTTAGGCCTCTAAGCTACCCAACCATTGTTCTCTAGTATCTCAATTACTTTAGCTGGCTGCAAGTAATCATGTGAAAGTTTTTGCCTCATTGCATTATTTATACGCTCTTGATCGTCATTAGAATATTTCTTTTTTATTTTGACCAATAAGTCATTATCAATATCGACTAGCTTACTACAAATATTTTTCGCAGCTGATTGCCAAGCCATTGAATACAATATTACATCCCGAATTGTTATTTGATGGAATGCAACTAAACGATGTTTAAATTTTTTGAATATGTCTTCATTTGTATCTGCATCAATAGGAGTGCTTTTTTCAACCCCACCGTGAAACTCAATATTTCTAATTTTTCTAAAGTAGTCTATTACTTCTAACTCTTCTTTACCTGAGTAAGAAATATAGTCATTTTCAGATAATGACTTAACTTTCTTGGGGATATTATGTTTTCTTGCGTGAATTTGAAAAATAGATTTTCTAAGAAAATCAACAGAATCAACATTGTAACTCTCTTTGTTTCCAGTATGTTTTTTTATAAAGCCTATCACATCCTCACAAAATAATTCCGCCCTACTATTTATATATGCTATGTGTGCGAGATTTACATATAGCCCTACTTTTTCTAATTCAACTTTTTCAAGATTTAGATTTCTGTGATTATATTTTTTTGATAAGTCAGAAATTTCCTTGTTACTTGAACTACTTACCAGTTCACTTGTAGCAATATCAGCCACACACATAAGCGGCCCAATAGCACCCAGAGCATGTTTAAATTTGACTTCAATTTCTCTTGGATTTCTGAACGACATAGCTTTCCTCTATGATAATAGTTATTTGATGCAAGATTTTGCAGCTAGTCACAGGACAAAACGAGTTGGCTTAACAGCTGCAAAGATGCAACTATGGAAGTGCTGTAGCAGAGCTTGCAATAGATATAGTTTTAGCACCTCTTGATAAGGCAACATATAAATTTTGGCTATTCATGTTAGTAACATCAATGATTAAACTGTGATCTGCTTCCAAGCCCTTGAGTAACAGAGTACTCCCTATAGCCAAACTAGGAATACGGGTGTCACCTCGTTGGCGTAGACTTTCTCTGGCTTTTTCCATACCCTGCTTGAAGCTTAGGGATGGATCGCAAACAACGCTATTAATGGCACTATTTAATGCTCTGAATGCCGCACGCCGATAGACTCTAATATTATTGTCAGCATCAACAGCATTCATAATTGCCAAAAAGTTAGCCGCTGATTTCGTTTGAACAAATGCGACTATTACTGCTTCAGTAAGGCTTGGTGCGCTTCTGTTTCTGCCTGCTAATATTGACCTTATTCTTGGGATCCAAGTTGAAGCCCCCATTCCGGTAGCAAGTGATCCAAAAATATTGACTACGCTAGTAGCTAATTGTTCGCCTAAATTTACATCTAGTTGCCCAGTAAAAGTAACTAAATCTCTTAAATCAACCGGTTCAACGACATCAATCCCGTTATTTTGACTCGCATATAAATGTCTTGAATTTGCGTTTATTGAATCACCAATAACTAACAGAGAGTCTTGTGGGTAAGCGTTTCTAAGCTGGTATTGTGCTGTACTCTTCAATCGCATATTTTCTTGATGATTTTGGCTTAGTTGAATATGCGATACCGAGTTAGGGCTATGTGTTAAATCAACATTGTTTCCTGCTATCAATCTCCTACGGCATTCCAACACCCACTCACCTAGCTCTTGGTTTTGTACGTTTATCCAGCGCCAAGGTGTATTCAACTCTGTTAGCAGCGGGAAATGATTTAAGACTTGACTTTGCCAATTAGGAATCTGCGTACCTCGAAAATTGAAAATCAACTGCATTGGATCCCCTAAAACTGTAGTTGGGATGCACTGTGCAATAGAGCAAACAATATTGTGTTGTTCTTGGTTACAGTCTTGGTATTCATCAACAATCAATCGTGAGTATGATGCTCTGATCACTTCATGCAGACTTCCAGTAGCCAAGTAACGACTCACCACATTTCTTAATTCTGGGTAATATGTTCGAGAATTTTCAACGGATGAGGCTATTTGACAATTGTGACTAAAACTACTCGAGATTCTCACAGACCAGCCATCAATGGTCGATAATACGTAATTTTTTGCAGGAACTCTTGCTCTAGTTAGCCTCTTTCGAAGAGCAGCAACGCCAGCAGTTGTATGAGTTAAAACCAGATATGGCTTAACAGTTGGAATCGCCAAAGCTTCAACTATTAGTTGAGTTTTTCCGCATCCTGCTGGAGCTTCAATAGCTCCAATTTCATTTTCTAATATAATTTCTGCTGACACTTTTAGTCCCTATTGTCGTGCCCACGCAAGAAGATTATCTAACACTTGAGTGAAAACTGGTCGAATCCATTGTTTGTTAGGCCAAAGTATTGTTTTTGCGACATTTTCCATTGGCTCAATATCTTTGTACCATTCTTTTTTCTTCGCTGATAGACCAAGATACGAACGATGGGCATCTAGAGGAGTCTGGGTGCAAATTGTGAGGTTTAGCTGATTTTCAGTTGCATTGCTAATGTGTGCATTTACCGCAACATTAGTTTTTCTCTCAACTGCAATATTTAATAATTGCGGAATGAGATTAAGGTGGCAGTTATTAAAGATTGCCTGCTCAGTAGCTTGGTTATCCCCCCATTCAAACATAGGTATACCAAGTTGCATTGCTTCTGTGATAGATGCTTGCTGCTGGTCATTAATATCTGAGTCTTTAAATATTGCAACAGAGTAGCCCAATTCATTGAAGACTTTGGCTCGCTTAAACATATGACTGCCGCCGCCATCTGCGTGCATGACACCAAGCGATTGAATGCTGCGCTGCCCTTGGCTTTGCTCTACTGCATCGACACCTTTTAGAAGTCCTATTTCAGTTTTACCTTCACAAACTATTACTTTATTACTCAAGATTGCTTCAGCACATACGCGCAAAGTCGATTGATGCTCGTCGCTATCATTCATTGAATAAATCAGGTGACTTCTTTGAGGTTGCCCAGCTACTGATGACCTTCTCAAAATATGTAGCTGTGACGATTTTAATTCTCGAAGAACATATGGGGAATGAGTTGTGATAAATACTTGCTGTGTTGGTTGCTGTTCGTTTGCACCGATTTCTTTTAATAAACGACTAATTCTAAATGGTTCTAAGCCAAATTCTACCTCATCAATTATCAACAGTTTTGAGGTGGAAACCAATTTTTGAATTCCCGCTAAAAGCAATCTAGTAGAGCCGGTACCCATTTGCCTAATTGGCGTTGCATTAGCATCATGCAAGCTTACTGCGCCATGGGTGACAGAAACACTCGACACATCAAGTAAAGCTTGAAGTTCACCTACATTTACGCCAAGCGCAGATGCTACACCTTGAACACTTGCGAGGGCATTGTTAATCCCATCCACATCTTGTTGTGCAAAGGCTTGTCTGGCATTGCGAGAAACTTCGGTAAGCACTTCACTTACATCAAATCTATCTTCTAATAGCTTGTTTAGAAGTGAATTACGCCCCCACGTAAAATGGCGCGCAGACCCCTCCCCTAATCTGGTAGGTGATATTAGCTCCCTGTGACTCCAAGGAAGTCGCTTCTCTAACCCTTCCTGAGCAGCGCGATTTGAATATAACCCCCAGTCTGGATCTAAACCTTTATCCACGACCAACCTAACTGTTATAACAGTTTCAGTGCCTACTTGAGGTTCATCATAAAATTCCTGAGTCGTAAGATTGTAAGAACGGAGAAAATTGCCATAGCGCTCAATGCTGAGAAGCTCATCACTTAGGCACCCTAAAGTAACATAAATTTCAATTGGGTTATCGACATTAGAGTTATGGAAGTCAGCATCAGTAAAACTAATATTGCGCCTTGCGCCAAGACAAAAGTCTATTGCATCAAGGATGGAAGACTTTCCTGAGTCGCCCGGACCAATGATACAATTAACACCCTCAGTTGGATACCAATCTAAAGATTGAATACCTCTGAAATTACGTATACTAATGTGACGAATAAGCGACATGAAGCTTCCTGACTTGATTTTCCTTTTATTGCAGAAACATATCTAAATTTGCAACAAAAAGCAAAGCTCCGATGTTTCCGTTTCAATAATGTGGAATAAAGAAAATAAAAAGGTTTGTTCAACATTAAATAGCCTATTGCCATTTAAGCTGTTCCTTGTCTGCTTATTGAATGTCTAAATAAATCAACCATGGGATCAGTAAGTGTGTTTTTAGCCATTATTGATAGCTATTCAATTCATAATAGGGCAAAGCGAGTTATATTTATAACCCGCCTCAGCACAGAATCGACTTAGAACATTAACCCCAAATCATTCTCTTTGGATAACAAAGCTAACAGAGAGGTCTATTAGTATAATATTTAGGGGCACAGTACAAGAACTGTATTATGCCTCTTTTTAATCAACAAGTTCCCAGAGTTGAGCAAGATCAACATCATCACTGGCTGGGCGGCTTTCTTTGTTTTCGATGTAATCTACCTGCATTACAATCGGCAAATCGAAAGCAGTGCCAGTTACAACACATGCTCCTTTAGATAAGTTTGGTATCAAACTTTTAGACATTCGATCTAAAGTGCTAATCGTGTTGTCTATCAGGAACAAGTCCTTATCATTGACAAGCCTATGGATAAAAAAGTTATGAAGTTGAGACATTATCGTAGGTGAAATGTCTGCTGGCCTTTGACTTGATAGTGTCAGAAACATCCCAAACTTGCGTCCCTCTTTGATGATCTCTTCGAACATCTCCAGTCTGTAATCTTTCCAGATCTCGTGCTCACGATTTGATTGTTGCGACAAGATGTTATGTGCTTCATCGATAATAAAGTGCAAAGTATTTTTAGGGGGCGTACCGACGTTATCTCTGTGTTCTTGATAAAACATCTTCGCTAGCAGCAAAGGCACAATTTTCTTAGTTGCTTGATTACATCCTCTCAACGAAACAACATTCAGTAGCTTGAACTCATCATTTACATTTTCTTTGACAATAAAGATTTTTCGTAGATCATTCACAGCACTTTCAACTCTCTTCAAAAGAGGTTGAATGTGCTCAAATTGAATATTCCCATATGATAAATCTCTAAGTAACTGAAGGTTAATACGCACGACCAGCTCATCTAGAGGATCAATGTTAGCCAGATCTAATGCATTTAATATTGGTCTCAGGTTAGCGGTGAAACCCTCATTAGAATCAAAATACTCCCAATTTGGCACTGCTTTACACGCAAATTTAGAGTTTTTATCAAACCAAAAAATGTTACTAAGCTTATCTATTAGAGGGGTGTTTGAAAGGTGCTCTGCAACAACCTTAAGATGAACTAAAGAATCTCTACTTTGCGCTGGACTTACAAAACATAGGTAAAACGTACCTATGAGGAAGTCCTTTAAACTTTCACCTTTCTTTATGTCTTTTTTTCTTCGCTCAACAATACGGTTGATGAATGGTGTCTGGGTATTGGAAGTTGCTTGAAATAGCAGAGCTAATATCTCAGTGTTCCAAATCTGGTCACTTGCTAGCGGTAACTTTTCACCTTTCTTTTTCCCCGTGCTTAGATTGAATGACTTTTTGTTCTCAGGGGTCTTGATCAATTGGTTACCATTGTATTCACCGTTAAAGTCAATCAAAAGGAACTGACTTTTGCCTATCAGCTTCTCTTCAAAATTAGAAAATAACTCCGCATATAACTTAGTGAGCGTGTTAGATTTACCGCTCCCCGTATTGCCAAAAATACCAATGTGACTATTAAAAACCCTATTCCATGGAAGTGATACAGGTAATTCCTCTTTCAGCATTTTTCCAATATTGAATGTTCCATCTGTTCCCTGACTAAAAATGCTGACTACTTGGTGCTCGTTGAGTAAGTAAGCTTTGTCTTTGATCATCGGCATTAGTTTAATGCCTTCTTTAAACTTACTCTGCTCAAAGTAACCGATGGGCTTGGCTTCTACTTTGCGGATATATTGAATTTTTTTGTCTTCTAATTCAAATCGGTTTTCATCCAGATACTCACCCTCAACAATACACACAATGAGACAAAAGCCGCGCTTAACGCCAATGTATTCACGTATAGAAACACCCTTGTACTTCTTTCCATCATGAAACATAGTTTCCAAACTTGACTCATCAAAGATGCGCAGAGTGACTTGAGTACCACGAACCGCAATGACCTCACCAACGTTGATGCTCATTTAGTCATCACCTCTAAGCAAGTTAGCATTGAATACCGCTTCGTTGAATTTAGTGAAGTTTAAGTTCTCACCGTCGAACTTTATTAGTGTGACGTTCCTATAACCACCAAAGTAGCCATACATAGTTTCATGCTCTTTGTCGTTAAAGCAACAAACGAATACTTGTAGTTTGTGGTTAGACAGTGAACGTTTAATCAAGTTACGGATGTGCTCGTCAGCGAACGAAAAAGCAAAACTAATTAAAATTGAATTTTTCTCTTCCAAATGATAACTGAGCAAGCGAAGCATTTGGTAATAATGCTCCTCGAAAACAGTTTCATGAAACTTCCATTTAGTTGGATTGACGATAGGGAGTTTATCGTAAGAATTCCAAAACGCAGTTAGGACGCCTTCATTAACCTCCACTTTAAGGTCGAGTATATCTTGTGTTGTTTTGGTTTTATCATTCAGAATTTCACTTAGCTGCTTAAGGCTGTCGCGAGCTTCTTCTGGAATTACAACGGCAGTATCGAGGAAATTGTACTCTACCTTGATAGTGTCCTTTAACTTACGCCAATAAGCAGAACCATGTAGGTTTATAAAGTTGATTTGCGGTACATCAGATGAGTTTCGTCCGAATACCCCTGATTGACAGAGGTAATTATTGAAATTGCGTGCTGATAGGGTTCTTTCGAGAAAGCCACTTGCCCCGTCATTGATGTTGAATTCAAGATTCCCTTTCTTAATTATCTTGTCTGCTACTAATGGGACACAGCCATCGTAGTTAGTAGTGAAAAGGTTACAACGCCTTTGAAAGTCACTCTTCTGCTGCAATAGTCTTACGATAGAGTCAATGAAAATCTCATAATTTTCGATAGTCTCTTTTCTTAGCTCGTTTTTTTTACAGACATCACACTGATCGTCGTTCGTACATTCGTCAGCATGAGGGATATAGATATCACTAAGTTGAAACCTACATACAGGTTCAATAATGTTTTCGTAGTAATACATGAACAGCAAAGCGTGATGACTTTTATACTGTTCCCCTAGTTGATCTAGTTTAGTTGCGAGCGTTTCAATCGTTTCGTTATTCTCTTCATTATCAGAGTCTTTGAGGGGCAACCATAGAGTCGGAAATAGGCCACTTGAAGCTCCTGCACCAATAAGAAAGTTGAGTTTGTGTTGGTAGATTTCGTTTAAAGGTATAGTTGCCATTTAGACTCGTTGCTGAATTGATAAACGTATTGTTTCATAGTAAACCCATTAGATAAATCCAGTCAAAGTGTCAAGTGAATAAATGGTGCACATATCAGATGAAACACGGAATGGAGCAAAAGTGAGCAAGAGTAATCTGTCAGTTCTGATTACATCGCTGTTAGAGAACTGGAAGATCACGTTCTGACTAATCCATTCCATGAATGATAAACTAATAATACTCACAAGCTTCAGATTGTATTCTTACTATTCGCTCATCGAAGTAGTCGTAATACGAAGCTCTGTTCTGAGCAAACTTTAATAATCTCTCTAACTGTTTTGGCTCGCAAGGTTTAATTTCTGTGTCTTCGAGTTCAAATTCAGGAAACGATTGCTTATAGAAATACAGTAAGCCTTGCGCTCTCTCAGTTTGATCATTTGAAGTTAGTTTTGTAGCTGCTCTTTGTTTCTCTAAGTCTAAATGATTAATGTTAAAACGATAAGGACGCTCACCATTAATAAACTTAGTCTCCTTTTTCTTCACTACTCGAAGGCCAAACTCTTTCTCTAATAGTGCTTTTATTGTGCTTGCAGGCTGGGACCTTGATATTTTGGTGTAATTAAATACCACTTTAAAATATTTCTCTATTGGCTCTACAATGCCACTAAGAACCAATTTTTCTTCGGCTAACCAACTAACAAAGCTCGCTGCGTCATGGCTATTCCACTCTGATGTGTCAGATTCAAGTAATCCTGTGACTTTAGCCAGCTTTCCAAGTACTAACTTTTTGTAAGCCAGCTCTCTTTCTTTAAATTCTATATCGCTATTTATCAACTCAATGTTATAGATGTATTGTCGCCCTTGTCCAAAGCAATCGAAAGCTAGTACTTCTTCAATAAGCATCGGATGATTATGAAGTTGGTAGTGATTTATAAACTCGTAAGTTTTAATTTTCTGCTCTTCTTCTTCAGTGCACCAATGAGACTTAGATAAAAGCCTCAAGTAGTTGTCCTCAGAAACAGATTCTTCCAAATTTGAAAACAGATATTGTGCAGAAAGAACTGACTCTGCATGTGATAACTTTTCCTTTGCAATATTCTTATGGTCATCAAAATTACTTCCATAAGTAATTTCACAGCCCAAATGCTCTAGCATTAAAAGTGTGTTGGCACAGTAATTTTTAGTCATGAGCCTTTGCTGACGAATTCGCTGAACAATGACGTCAACATACAAATTATTTTGAAGCTCTTCCTCTTCAACTGAGCTATTTTTATAGAGTTCCTCTTTTATTAGTTCACCTTTTATTGCTTGATGACTAACTTCAAAATCTACTGGAATATTTGGTTTATAAAACGAAAGGTTTAATTCATTATTGAGCCTAAACCGGCCTGTACTTTGAATTATTTGCGTCGGCAGAATCGTCTTATTTGACAATATATTAACTGAGTCCATTTCGACTTGCTCAAAGCTATGCCCCGAAGTAATTGACGGACTAAATTGATGGACTTTCCTTTCTTGCAACTCTTTATCCATATTCTCCAAATATATTTGCCCTTGCTTTGAACGCAGAAACTTAGCATTTACGTTATGCCCTAGTTGCGTATCTCCCTCAGTAATTGCATCAAATATAGATCTATACTTGTTAAATTTTTGTTGACTTGCGTCATTGAAAATAGCCATGGATTCACCAGACTTTCTCGCTTCAATCAGGTTAAATAAATGCTGTTTATCATCAAAGACATTAATCTTTTTAGCTGAATATCGAGGTGCAGCAGAGTTGCTTAGGATGTGAATTTTTTTATTTGTCAGTTTTTGCAATTGCTCAATACTCAAATCGCAAAACAACGCATCTGCTAGGATTACTTTTGGCTTATTTAGTAATTTTGCGAACTTCGCCAATGCTTGAGATCGGCTAGTTAAGGTTTGCCCCATCCTTGCACTTTGAGTGAAGGCATTTATGCATTCTTCATATTCGTCCACAATCGTGATTTTGCTAGACTCTCTAAAACCATCGAACTGCCTTTTTGCTGAGATTGAATCAATGCAGGCCGCTAGACCCGGTAATGAATCTACGTCTCTTTTGGCTTTATCAGACATGTAGTTTCTATCACCATCAATAATTTTCTTAGTTAGTGCTACAAATGGGGTTACGAATATTGGCTTTAACCCAGAATCACTAAAATATTCAAACAATTGGAGCAAATGTTTAGTTTTACCACTGCCAATTTTATCGTTGAGAACGAAAAGGCCATCGTTTTCTAATACATATTCAATGAGGTGCTTTTCAAAATCCAATTCCGTGTAGATTAATGAACTGTTAGGGCTAATTGATATAAAGCTTTTAGCCTGCTTTCTCCTCTTATCAAATGCGGCCTGTAAGCAGTCTAGGGTATTAGCTTTCTTATTTATTCTCTGCCCCATTTCTCGGTGAGAAATGTAATTGTCTATTTGAAATATGCTTTTCACTGAATCAATAGCTTGTTGCTCGCTATAATAAAGCGGGGACTCTAACAACATCGTATTGATCAGTTTGCTTTGAACAGCCTTAAAGAACACAAAATCTTTTGCCTGTTTAATCAATTCAATAGTTATTTGGCGATTATTTAGGTGAGTATTGTCATCGTTAAATCTATAACGTCTTTGGTTAACAACTAAGTGAACACCATATTTGAATGCTGTATTTGCGGCAGCATTAATGACTCTGTTATTGTCATTCAATACATGCAGGGTGGCATGTTTATGGCGCTTAAAAAATCTCTTTAGCTCCACCAGTTCATCTAATCTAAATTGCTCGGCTTGAAGTTGATCAGAGTTTGAAGTTTTATAAGTGACTTCAAAAACACACTCAAGATTTGAGATCATGGTATTGCCTTAATTTTACTTATTTGAATTAAGGCTGCGCAGGTTCACCTGCTTTTTTATTAATTATTAAGTCAGCCAGCTCTTTTTATGCTGCTTGTTTTAGCTCTTTAACGCTTTCTGTTACTTCGTTTAGTTTACCGATTGCGGTTGCTGATAATTCGTAACCTGCAAGTTCTGAGAGCATAGGTTGCATGTCATAAATAAAAGTATGTAAATCTTCTAAATTTGCGACTTTGTATGCCTTATCCATATTTCCACAGAAAAGCTCCGTAGCTCTAACTCCACTTATCTTTCCTGTAGAGAGTGAAACAGAAATGATTTTATTATTTGAGCCTTTGGTATTTAGGTACAAAGAAATGTCACTATTTTTACCAACAATCATTTCTTTAAGCTCATACTTCCCTTGCATCAATTTCAATACCCCCATCTTCAGCATGCTTGATTTGATGAAGTTTGCGATCTTTGTTGCCTCTTTTGTTAATGAACTTATCGCCTCCTCTGATTTTTGGATTTGTTCTAATATTTTATGCATATCTTTTTTCATTTAAATTTACCTTTTTAAGTTAATAGAATTTGCTTAACGCATTTACAAAGTACATGAATTCCAAAGACTAAATCAATACAAAAAAACTAATAAAACCGCTTTATTTTATCATTTTTTACTTTATTAATTTCAGTCACTTAACGGTTTAACAAACGTTAATTTTTGGATGAATTTATTAGATTTCATAGATATTTTTCAAGGTCTACTTCAATAGAAATATAAAGAAGAAGATAGATTTTTTTGTAAAAAAGTGAGATGTGGAAGCATCTGCAATACTGACTATCAAGAGAGTAGTAAACATTTTTATCATTTGTATTTCTCCATTTCGAATTGAGCTAAATGTGCTCTAGTTTCAATTGGGGATACTGCCGAATAAAAAAATGATTTTGTTTATCAGAAACTCTTAGTCGAAATGTCTGCCTTGGATACTAGGCCGCGTGGGGCTGCGTATGCTCGACTAAACAAGACTTAATTTGGTTAAATTCTTTCAGTGAGAAATTAAACGTCATGTCTTTTCTCGCGTTATCTTTGAACCAATTGGGCAACATATGCTTCAATATGATGTCTGTTTGTGGAGCTAGTTTATTCTTGGCTCTTAGCACCTTGGCATTTTCATTGGTGAATACGACCAAAGATCTAATGGGCCAATTGTTTAACCTTTCTCGTTCAAGTGTCTGCATGAGTAATCCTGATGTGCGTAGAGCCTGCATAGATGCATTGTTGAACTCGTTAACATAATACTTATCAGCAATATTGATTTCTTGCTGCCACTTTTTGCTCGAAGTGGCTTTAACCGTACCTTTCCAGTTTTTAACTTCAATGTTAACCAGTCCAATTGATGGCATTAGCACTAAGAAATCCACTTGGAAACTTTGTCCATCTAGCTTTAAGTTGTTAGAGCGAATGAACCCGCTAATCACAGAACCGTTTAGCTCTCGCAATATTGCTCTGACGCTTTCCTCTCCAACATTACCTGCTTGTTCAGTAGTCATAATATCGTTCTCCTTAACGGTTTTTCTTTGTCTTATAAAAAGACCATTTAGCTAACTTATAAAAGCTAAAGATGATTAGCGCACCGATAAAGTATTCAGGGATCGAGTTAACCTGTTTCGCAAATGCCGTTACTACAAATGACATGAAGGAAATGCTAATGAACGCAAGTGAAAGCAATAACCAAATCAACCTAACAACAAACCTTCTAGAATCCGGCATACTAATACGCTTCATTGAAAATTGTTGCTTATCATGTTGGAGGTTTCTTAATTTAGCTTCATAAGCTTGCTCCAAGTTTGCCATTTTTACAGCTCTATCGTGGTAAAAGCTTTTTTCTAAATTCTCCTTCTCATATTGAGCTTGACGATTTAACTCCTCAGCTTGTTTTCTTAAACTTTCAGCTTCTTCTCTAGCTTGCTTTGCTCGTTTAGCATCGGCTTCAGCTCGGCGTTTAGCTTCCTGCGCTTCAGCTCTTTCTTTTGCCGAAAACTCTGAACCAGAGTTTTTAACAACCCTATTGCTATCATAAAGTGCTTTTTTACTTGGATTACACAGAACATCTCTTGCTTCATTTATCAAAGCACTGCGCTTAGTTGCTTCTTCTCGGTTACTTGGGTTCTTATCTGGGTGGTACTCATTCAACATTGCCTTATGAGCTGAGTTAATGAGCTTTAAAGGTGCGTCGGGTCTGATACCTAAAATTTGATAGTAATCTAAAGACATGTTCATAGTGCTTTTCCCTTGAGTTGGTAAAAGCACTATAAAATTTAAAACTTGGGCTAGCTCTATCAGAAATAGAAAACAGCTATCACATTGATCAAATAGCTTTCAAAAATGATCCGAAGCTGAAAACTATGGCTGCTAAAGAAATGCCTGCTGATACTATTTTGATTGAACCAATATATACCTTAGCGAAGGCTGGAAATTTATAAAAAGCACCGGCAAAAACCATACTTCCAGCTAGTGCAAACATAAATGCAATGGGCTTCGATTGACCCACACCATCATAAGATAAAATGCCAATAAGCAAAGCTACTAACATTAGGTGGACTATTCCTGTCTGCTCGGTTGAAAAATCAGTCATAAATTGAAGAAACACAGCCGCACTCAAAAGGATCAAGAACCCACCAATTAATACACTTAAAAGAGCAAAGAAAAATGAAAAATGCTGTATCGCGTGTAAACCTAAAAAATGACCAATTGCCCACATAGTAGGTATTGCTAGTACATTTGCTAACAAGTTTCTTCCGTTCACTGTTGAATTTTGCATAAGTGACACTCCTTTTATTATTGAATTGTTGTAGTTTCTGTCATGGCCAAACTTGCTGCATTCACTTTAAAGAAAACTTGCTTGACCACTTCAGTTTCCTCAAAAACTTTTTCATCAGGGTATAACCCCAACTCATCAGCTTTCCCCATATATACGAGTTCAAAATCAGGACTGTCAGGCCTGAACATTTTAAAGTACTCGCGAGCTTGCTCTGTTAATTGCTCTTTAACCCCGTTAAGTAGTTCAATTGATTTGAATGCACCGCAATCAAGATGGATAACATCACCAACTCTCAATTGACTGAGGGGCTTATCACCAGTTAGTAAATCTGCAATTTTAATAATTTCACTGACATCACAGTCAGCTAGCATAACCTCAGGTAGCCCATAATTAGACAATCCAATCGTGTAACAATAGGCGGCATGGTCTTCACTCCTAGGGTAGTTGGAGACAACGCTCATTATCGTGTATTCATACTTTTCTACTTTATTACGAAGTTCGTGATAATAGTCATCGGTAAATTTAGCCATAGCAGCCTCCTATCAGTTATTAGACTGGCAGCATATCGAAACAAACTCTGTTCAGGTTTATCAGATTCCGAATCTGCTTGGCGGTTAAAATTGACAACATATTATTAATCAATAAGAATCAAGTGATTAAGAAGTGAAAGGGATTTAAATATGAGAGAAACCGAAAATGCTTTAGCCACGACTGGCGCTGTATTGGGGCTAGGGTTAGTGGCAGGTTTTGCGAGTTTTACCGGAGGACAGTGGATTGGTTTTATAGCATTGATTGTATCTGGCTTAGTTGTAAGTGGTGTATTCGATATAGGCTTTGGCTATTCAATTGCTGCGATTGCAGTATCGGTTTTAGTACTTGGTATAGCCCCAAGACTATTAAGTCATGGAATTTTCCTTGCTTTAATCTACTGGATGTCGATTCAGTCTGAGCTTCTCTTCCTGATATCAATACCGTTATATATTGCAGTGTTTTTTGCCTATTGCAATTCAATGCCCTCCACATTTAATGTGGAAAAAAATGGAATAACGGTTACCGTTAGCATGGAGAATACGATTGCAGAGTTTGCCGTTTTTCTATTATTAGTACTCGGCGCTGCTTACTATTGGGAATTTAATATTTACCACCTTATCGTGAGTGGTGGTGACTTTATTTTATGGTTCATAACGACTTCTATCGCTTATTTAATGGTAAGTGAAGAAGTTAACGAAAAGCGTTCAAGCTGGTTAAAGGCAGCGTTAACAATAATGCTAACGTATTGGTTCTTTGCGATTGCCTATGGTTTTGACAACATGGGAGCTATATTAAGTGGCTTTGTCCCTTCACTAGAGTTTTCAGCTCCTAGTTTTAACATCAAGATTTTGATACTGATTGTAGTATCTCTGTTGGCGGTTTGGGTCAGAACAACCTTTTTCGAAAAAGAAAACCCAAGCTTTTTAATTAAAATATCAAAATTCGCGTTAAACACAGTAATAGCCATTTGCCTATGTATTTGGGCAAAGCATCTCACTGGTTCACATGGTTTTAACATAGCTTTTGCAATTTCTTGCTTCTGGCTATCTTTCCCTCTTTTAAAACTAATTGCGATTGGTGTATTTAGAATTATTTCGTGGATTCTTTTGCAATTAAAAAAGATACTCATGTTTATAGTTAGCTGCTTTCAATGGACCTTCTGGATTATTGCATTTCCTTTTTTAAAAGTACTGAATAAATTGGGTGTAAAAGTTTAACAATCTTAATCTCGCATATGTCTCAGTTTTCTATTTAATTAAAGAAAAATATAAAACTGGGACATAGTTTCTGCCGCATCGCGGCGGACTCAATATTTAGTTAATGACCACTTATAAGCTTATATGCTGAAACAAACCGTAAAGCATCGGGTAATGCTCTATGTATGGTTTCAACAGGGATATCTTCGTAAGCTGATTTATAGCTACTCGTTTTTTCCTTACCTATAAAATCAAAGAAAGCGCTTATATCCGTAAGGAAAAATTCAACGCCTACATCAGCCGCTTTGAACAGTTTAGCTAACCAAACGCCATCGTATGCAAGGTCATTGCAAAAAATAAGCTTCCCTTTTAATACACTATTAAGTTCAACAGCCACAGCTTTTGCACTGCTCCCTTGTTCCAACAAGACATGCTGCGCGATCTTGTGGATATTCCTTTCTGCATTACTGTCCCATTCGCCAGACTCCAGCCAATCACAATCTGGTTTGATTAAGGCGGAGGCTGTCTCACCATTTGAAGTAGCATATGCCAATTCAATTGGGTACGAATTAAAACCAAGCCCTGAGGCTTCTATATCCAAAAATACAAACTCATCTAATTGGCTATTCTGGCTTGAAAGGTTAATGTGAACACTAGGATCAAATATCTTCATAAACACTCCTAATGAATAAAACCAATTGATGAAGCTTTCGCTGAACTATCTTTTCTAGATGGAACATCAGCTAACTCTAACTGAATCGCCCCGTGTTTGCCAGAGACTCAATAACTTGAGAAACTGGAACTATGAAAAAATCAAATCGCTATACATCAGAATTTCGTGAACGTGCAATTAGGCTTGTTACCACACAACAGCATGA